>Ga0302284_1000393_pt1 | contig 20645 bp, 19 predicted proteins | sample III_Fen_E2_1_FD_198760 | JGI IMG/M metagenome (GOLD analysis project Ga0302284, IMG submission 198760) | Peat permafrost microbial communities from Stordalen Mire near Abisko, Sweden - III_Fen_E2_1 | ecosystem: Environmental > Terrestrial > Soil > Wetlands > Permafrost | place: Sweden: Abisko...
CGCCTCCTATACAAAAAAGCACATTGATATTCATAATCTCAAGAGTATCAACCATTTTCTCTACATCCTGGATACCTCTTGATGAACCCAGAAAAGTTCCCCCGGTAAGATGAATGTAATTTACCATCGGTGCGGTCAGTTCAATAACAGGATGGTTATACGATGGAATTAATCCTTCAAAGCCAAACTGTATTCCAAGTACCCGGCTGATACCATACCTGTAATAAAGTTCATTTACAAGACTTCGTATAACATTATTCAATCCCGGACACAGGCCGCCACAGGTGACAATCCCGACTTTAGTTTTGGCAGGTTCGAAATAGATGTTTTCCCTGGGGCCGGCTTTTTCAAATGATACAGGAAGTTCTCCTGTTTCATGGCATTTTTTGAAATTGTCAAGGGATACATCATAAAGAATTCTTTCATCGTCGTTGACAAATTTATAGACAGGATTTTCCACACGACGAGTATGTTTAAGCGGAGATACCACACTTCTTTTTCCGAGAGAGCTGACAAGAAAATCCTCGTATTTCATCTTATTCCGGTTATTACGATTATCAATAAACCCGCCTTGAAAACAATTTGTTTTCAAGGATGTCAAATTTAGATAATTTTTTGATTGATCGTTTAAGAAACAGAATCAGATTATCTCCTTAATTCTTCCTACGAGACCATTCTCAAGCATAACCTTAATCCCGTGAGGATGATTCGGAGATGAGGTCAGGACTTCCTTAACTTTCCCTTCTGTGAGCCGCCCGGTTCGTTTATCTTCAGTTAATTCTACCCTAACATCTATGCCAGGCTTAATATCAGCCCTACGGGTTCCTTCTATAAACTCCATTTTTTTAAACATATCTAAGAAAAAATCAGGTTCAGAAAATTTTAGATCAGAGTGCAATTATAAATATTTTTATCGCACAAAAATGTTAAAATAATAAATGTTTTGATCAAAGTAAGCAATCAGGGGATTAATAGGCGCCTTTTATCTTTGAACGTATTCTGTAAAGACCTTTACTTGCTGTAATGAAAAGACTTTTCATGTCATCTCCGCCAAAACAAACATTAGCAGTCCAGTCTTCAGGTACAGGGATATTGCCTGAGAGGACACCATTTTTATTAAATATGGTTACCCCTTTTCCGGTCAGGTAAATATTTCCCATGATGTCAATAGTCATACCATCAGATCCCATATCGCAAAAGAGCTTTTTATTACCCAGGCTGCCATCATTGTTGATTGAATACTCCCATGTTTTGTTTCCACGTATGTCTGCGACAAAAAGAGTCTTGCCATCGGGAGTCCCCACAATACCGTTAGGTGCCATAAGATCATCAGCTACCCTGACAATTGTTTTATGATCGGGTTTAAGGTAATATACTGCCTGACAGTCCTGTGGAACAGCATCATGATCCCACCAGCTCCTCCTGTAAAAAGGGTCGGTGAAATAAACCCCGCCATCGGGTGTGTTCCAGAGATCATTCGGACCGTTGAGAGGTTTCCCATTATATGTCGATGGAATAACTATTACTTTTTTATCGGGGGAAATACACCAGAGTTCATTTTTCTGATCAGCGCAGGTCCACAGGTTGCCATCTTTGTCAAAAGACATACCATTTGACCTGCCACATGGTTGCATAAATGTTGTCAGCTTGCCGGACAGACTCCATTCCATTATCCTGTCGTTTGGCTGATCTGTAAAATAGACATTTCCTTTTGAGTCGGCGACAGGACCTTCAGTAAAAAGAAATCCATCAGCCAGTTTTTCAACCTTATCTCCGGGTTGAATTATTTCATCGAGGCCTTTATTTTGAATAAAAGCCAGTGGGATGAAGGTAAATGGAATAGCAAGCAGTAATTTATTCAGTTTCATTTTCAACAATTTGGTACTTTGATTATTATGTTTTCCCTTAGTGTTCCTTAGTGTTTTCCTTCGTGTTACTTTGTGGTTTAATGAATTTTTTTTTACCACAAAGGAACTCAAAGGTTCCACAAAGGCTCACAAAGGGGTTACAGTAATTTATTTTAATACTATGTTAATTGAACTTTTCTTACTCTTCCAATGTAGTTATCAATCTGTTCTGGCAGTTCGAAACCGACAATTATCATATTCACTGTTCCCAGACCAAGCACATATTTCAGAGAAGCATCTATCTTTTCAGAATCGTTTTTAAAATTACCGTTACCGATCAGTTTCATGCCAATTACCCCTTTTCCTGCTTGGTGCAGCTTTTCAATCACAGGGATTATTTTAGCAGGATCGTTTTTATCCATAACTTCCCCATATGGATTAATACGGACATGAATAACATCTACCCAGGGGCTGTCTGCTGCAGCTTCCATAGCTTCAAGTGAATGAACTGATACTCCATGAGCCCGAATTATATTCTTAGCCTTCAGGTTTTCAAGAACATCCATATGTCTTTTCTGTTTATCGGTCCATTTGGTATCAGTCATACAATGAATCTGTACCATATCCAGATAGTCTGTCTTAAGCTCTTTCCTGAATCTGTCAATAACCACGTCAGCGTCAGGGCGATCAGTTTCCGGAATGCCCCCCGGACCGACCCACATTTTTGTGCTCAGAGTATATGATTCGCGGGGAATTCCTTTCAGAGCCGCTGCAGTAAAAGGGTGTGTTCCATAGCTGTCGGCGCAATCAAAAAAGCGTATTCCTTTCTCATATGCCTGACGGATAATTGATTCAGCAACACCAGCCCTGGTTATATTTGATGACCGGTTGTATCCGCTAAACCCGGTCCCCATTCCCAGAAGTGTTGATTTTACTCCTGACTTACCAAGAGTTACAACCTGGAAGGGATCGGCAAAAGAAGTTGTGGGTTTTCCGGGAAAACCTAAAGCAGTTTTCCCAAGCAAAACGGATGCAGCACCGGCTGTTAATGTGGTAGTTACGAATTGTCTGCGTGTAATATTTCTTTTTGCCATAATTGAAACAATTTAAATCAACCAATAAGGCTTGATAATATATAACATGGGTAAAACAATAAATGTCATACAAAGTTTATAATTGTAAACAACTGATATAAAGTTGCTAGAAAATCAATAGGTCAATTTGTTACTTCAAAACAGTGACTTTAACACAGGATGGATTTTCGGCATCATGATAAATCCTCTGTGTGGCTTTTTGAAAATCGCTGTCAGAACAAGTATATATATCAACAAATTTTTGTGGATTTCTATCGACCAGGGGAAACCATGAATTCTGTACCTGAACCATAATCCGATGTCCTTTTTTGAATGAATGTGCAACGTCGGGCATCGTATATTTAATCTCTGTAACTTTTTCCGGAATAAAAGGTTCCGGTTTTTCAAAGCTGTTACGATATTTTCCTCTGAAGACTTCGCCGCGGACAAGCATCTGATATCCTCCCAAAGGAACCTTAACTTCGGTTGATATATCTGCTTTAGAATCAGCAGGAAAAACATCAATTAATTTAACGATATAATCAGCATCTGTTCCGGTTGTCGAGACAAACAGATCGGCCGTTAACGGACCGGTTAAGGTAATATCTTCACTAAGTATGTCGGTCTGATATACCATCACATCGGGTCGCCTTGAAGCAAAACGCTGATCATCAGTCATGTATTCAGCTGTACGATGTATATGAACAGCATCGGTGTACGGAACGGGTTTCATCGGATCTGAAACATATTCATCAAAACTCTCTTTAATATCGGGAGCTGTGAATGAAATGGCTCCGGATGGCTGAAAATACAGATTTTTTTCAATGACATTTTTCGGAGGCCAGGTATCAAAGTTTCTCCACTCGTTTGTACCGGTTACAAATATTGTAGCTTCAGGAAAATCTGACTTTCCTTCTCCTTTCAGATAGAAATCAAAGAAACTTTTCTCCTGTGCCTGAAATTTTTTATTTGCATCCAGACCCCAGTAAATGTTTCCCAGGTTGTTTGCTTTTCCAAAAGCCCACTGGCCGTGGGACCATGGACCCATAACCAGATAATTCTTTACTAAAGGGGAATTCTGTTTTTCAACAGCTTCATAAATGTGGAGGGCGCCATAAAGATCCTCTGCATCGAACAATCCGCCGACCGTCATAACGGCAGGTGTAACATTTTTAAGGAATGGTCGCGGATCTCTGGTTTTCCAGAATTCATCATAATCGGGATGCGAAAATGCATCATTCCAGAATTTAACACTATCACCGAGATATCTTGGCGAAATATTCTTATCAGCTCCGAGAGAAAGAAAAAATGCATAATTATCAGATAACGGCCATTTGAATGAAGGAAATCCTTTTCGGGTAGGAGCCCGATGAGGCATGCCATTGCTATAGTAAAAACTGAAACAATCGAGAATGAAAAAAGCACCGTTATGATGAAAGTCGTCTCCTAAAAACCAGGCTGTTACAGGAGCCTGAGGAGAAACTGCCTTCACTGCAGGGTGGGCATTTATCAGACCCATTGTGGAATAGAAACCAGGGTAAGAAATTCCAAAAATTCCCACATTCCCGTTATTGTTCTTTATGTTCTTAATCAACCAGTCGACAGTATCCCAGGTATCAGTTGATTCATCAATATCTTTATTGCTCTTCTTTTCAGGTATAACAGGACGAATATCTTCAAATTCACCTTCACTCATATATTTTCCCCTGACATCCTGAAAAACCATTATATATTCATCATCAGTATATCTCGAATAAAGCATCATAAAGAAATTAAAGCTTTCCGGTCCTCCCGGTTCGATATCATAGGGTGTCCGGTTTAATAAGACAGGATGTGCAATCTTTTTATTTTTAGGGGTATATATTGAAGTAAACAGCTTTACACCATCCCTCATGCTAATATACACTTCCTGTTTATCATATTTCTGTTTTAATCCATCAGCGGATTGTGAAAAAGAAGAATACGAAACCGCCATAAAAATAATTATTATGGCCAGGTTAGGGGAGAAGCTTTTTTTTGATTTCATTTTTTTAAAAGGGTTAATGAAGTTCAGGATTCTAATCCAAGTTTTAATACCAGGTCGCCGGGAGAGATGGGTCTGCCCTTTTTAGTTGCGGCACCGGTAACTTTTGCCTTTACAATAAGCTTTAAATCAGGCAACCGGTAAATTTCCTGAATGAAAAGTATTCTGACATTTCCTTCCCGCTGAATTGCTACTGTAACAATAAATTCGTCGTGGCTCTTAAGTGGGAATTTGTATTCAATTTCCACTTTTGTTACAATTAAATCTAATCCTTCTTCATGAAGCTGAAAGAAGCTGACCCCTTTTGATATAAGAAACTGATGTCTGGCATGCTCAAGGTAATGCTGGTAATTGGCATTATTTACAACACCCTGCAGATCGCATTCATAATCTCTTACTTCAAATTTAAGATTATATGAAGGTTTATCGTCTTTCATTACTTTGGATACCTGCCAAAGAGCTTTTTAAGACTTCCATGGAACTTATGGAAGCTATGAGGTTTGTAATGCATAAGAATGCATTCCCCGGCAATAAAATTTATTCCCGAGTCTTTAAGTTCGTCAAGAGCCTCCTTGCTGTCTGCCATCTGTTGTATCCAGATCTGTTTTATCCCTTTTTCTTTGGCGTCCCTGATTACAGAGGCTGTCTGATCTTTTTTTGTAAATATAATTATGCTTTGGACTTCCTCAGGCAGCATTTTTACATTGGGATAAGCCTTTTCTCCCATTATTTCATCAGCCTGTGGGTTTACAGGTATAAGTTTCATTCCTTTTTCTTTCAGCTCCTTAAAGGCGGTATAACCAAATTTTTTTGGATTTCGCGAAGCGCCTACTAATGCAATGGGTTGTGAATCAAGAAATTCATTTATTTGTTTCAAAGTTGTCATAGGTTATAATAATTTTATGGTTCAACAGGGAAAAGTAATAAATATATTTTAAAGTGCCTAAAGTCTTGCCCCTCTGCTCCCACTTCGACGGGATTAATTCTCTATCATGTAAAGAATTTCATTTAATGTAACAGCTTTAGTCCCGCTCAAGCGGGACAGGGGGCGGCACTCCAAACTTCTTCTCCTAAGTATAAAGACTTAAAAATACAATAAAAAAACCAACTGATATTTATTTTTATTTACTTGGTATTGAGGTTTCCAAAAACAAGTCAGAATGAAAAAACCAGAAGACCGCAGCGGGTATCTTTTTACGAAGAGCTACTCAAATTATGTTTTTACGTTGTTATTCCTGCTATACATGTTCGACTATATAGACAGGATGGTAGTTACATCTATGTTCACCTCAATTGAGAGAGACTGGGGGATATCACATACCCAGAGTGGCTTACTGGTATCTGCTGTATACTGGGCAATAGTTCTTCTGACTTTTCCTATTTCAATACTTGTCGATAGGTGGAGCAGAACAAAAACAATAGGAGTGATGGCAATAATGTGGAGCCTTGCTACCGCGTTATGTGCTTTAACCGGAAATTTTGTTCAGCTTTTTATGGCACGGATGTTAATAGGTGTTGGAGAGGCAGGTTATGCTCCGGGTGGTAGCGCAATGATATCAGGATTATATCCGGTAGATAAAAGAGCGAGGATGATGGGGTTATGGAATGCCTCAATACCTCTGGGTTCTGCAATAGGAGTACTTCTTGGAGGAATTATTGCTGCAAAACTCGGATGGAAACATGCTTTCGGAATTGTTGCCGTGCCGGGTATGATAGTAGCTATTCTATTCCTTTTTGTGAAGGATTATAAAACGGTTGACCTCTCCTTTTACGACAAAAACAGCAATAAAGTCAAGATGGAGAGTAACGACATAATAAAAGAGTTCATCACAAAGCCATCTGTTCTTCTCACATATCTTGGAATGGCAGCAGTTGTTTTTGTCACAACCTCGATGCTGACATGGTTGCCCACATATTTTGAAAAAATGAGAAATATACCCCAGGAGACTGCAGGAAAGATGGCAAGCTCTGTTATGGTTCTTGCGCTTATAGGAGCTCCGCTTGGAGGCTTTCTGACGGATATGTGGAGAAAATCAAAAGAGAATGCCAGGCTGATGTTTCCGGCTATATCAACATTGTTATCTGCTATTGTCCTGTTTGTTTCTCTTGCTCTGCTTAAAGGGACAGTCCAGTATGCTGGCTTCCTTATTTTCGGGGTCCTGGTGCTTGCTTTTATTTCAGGAGCTGCTTCAGTTACCCAGGATGTTATTCATCCGGGTTTGAGGGCAACCTCGTATGCAATTGCTGTTGTTGTTCAAAACCTTCTTGGTGCCTCAACAGCCCCTGTAGCTATGGGAAAGATTTATGACCTTACTAATATACAAACAGCATTGTCAGTTCTTCCGTTTGTACTGCTGGTTGGAGCTGTTTTGTTCTGGCTGGGGTCGCGGTATTATGTAAAGGATCTTGGAAAAGTCGCAAAGATAGCCCTGGAAGCAGAATAATTTTACTTTTTTCTCGAGGTTGTATATTGAACGAACTCTCTCAATGAGTCTTTAACTACTGAATCAGGATAGGAATCAAGTATTGCAAGAGCTTTATCGCGGTACTGATTCATTTTAAGCTCCGCATATTCAATACCTCCATAATCCATGACAAAACTTATTACCTCACCTATTTCTGATTTTGTCTTTTTCCTGCTTTTTACAATGTTAAGGATATGCCTTTTTTTTGAGTTTGCAGATTGCTCCAGCGCATGTATTAATGGAAGAGTAATCTTTTTTTCCTTTATATCATTTCCCACTGTTTTACCCGTCAGTCCGGTTCCTTCATAATCGAGAATATCATCTCTGATCTGAAAGGCAATACCGATATTCTCTCCAAAGTCTTTCATCAGCTGGATGGTTTCAGGATCCTCTGTTACTGATCTTGCTCCTGTAGCTGTACATGCTGAAAGTAATGCAGCTGTTTTACTTATAATAATTTTATAATAATCTTCTTCTTTTATATTTAGTTTTCTGGCTTTCTGCAGCTGTAATAGCTCTCCTTCAGCCATTGACTTAACTGCTTCAGAAATAATTTCGAGCATATCATAACGTGATTTTTCAACACAGATGTGCATTCCGGTTGAGAGGAGATAATCTCCAAGCAGAACTGCTATTTTAGAATTCCATAATGCGTTAATTGAAAGAGATCCTCGCCTTTCGTGGGCATCGTCAACCACATCATCGTGAACAAGCGATGCAGTATGAAGAAGTTCGATACATGTTGCTGCTATAAAAGTTGATTCACCAATTTCACCATTCAGTTTTGCTGTAAGGAAGACAAGTAATGGTCTCATCTGCTTTCCCTTACGACGAAGAATATAGTTCAGAATAATATTCAATAAAGGGATCTCACTGCGCATAGTCTTGCTAAAGTAGACTTCAAATTCATCCATCTCTTTTGCAACAGGTTGCTTTATTCCCGAGAGAGCCGACATAAATAAAAATTTCAGTCAAATATAATCAAATCAGGGGCTCAAGATAAACTTTTGTTCAATAGTTATTTTATTCATGATGATTTCCGGCTGAAAAAGCAAAAATTATCATATCAACATATTTATATATATTTGCAAAGTGAAATTTTAAAAGAATGGAATTTAAAGAACTTAATCCGGAAAGCCTTGAAAGAGCTGCAGGTATGCTTAAAGCAATTGCGCACCCGGTAAGGATAACAATTGTAGGATGTCTGGAAGACGGGAAAAAAAGAACCGTAACGGAAATACATAAGCAACTTGGCATAGAACAAGCGACTGCTTCACATCATCTGGGTATACTTAAGGATAAAGGAGTGCTGGCCTCAAAGCGGGAAGGTAAAAACACATGGTATTTTCTGAAACACGAAAACCTTAAAACAATTTTGAATTGTGTAAGTAATTGTTGTCAGGACAAATGACTTGTGTAATATCAATAGATTCAGGAAAGGTTTCTGAACATCCTCTTCTGAAACAATACTATTGATATAACTCCGCAGGTTATCGATGAATCAGCAATATTAAAAACCGGTCTGAAAAAAATAAGTGATTCATCGGGTCTGAACGGAGACCAGTGTGGCCAGTGTGTATTAATAATAGGGAAGTAGAACATATCAACAACTCTGCCATGGAGAAATGATGAATAGCCACCTCCATGAGGGAAAAGAACAGAAACCTGATTATAACTTTCACTGAATATCATACCATAAAAGGAACTATCGATAATATTGCCAATCGCTCCCGCCATAATTGCGCTGACAGCAAGAATGAGCCCTATATTTGCTTTTTTGCTGATAAGGGATGAAAGAAACCAGCCAATACCAAAGATTGCGATAACTCTGAAGACACTTAAAATCAATTTACCGGGTTTTCCTCCCATTTCCATACCGAATGCCATTCCATTATTCTCAATGAAATGAAGTATACCCCATTTACCGAAGATATGAATTTCCTGACCGATCTCCATATGGGTTTTAATCCAGATTTTCAGAACCTGATCAATTATCAGGATCAGAAGTATAAATAGAACAGATTTTTTTCCTGATGACATTTTTTTTCCATTAAAATTAGCGAGTGCAAAATAGTAAAAATAGTGAATAAAAAATCCCGGGATTTGCCGGGATTTTCAATTATAATAATCCATAAGTTTAATTACATACAGCATCAGCCTTAGCGGCATCCCAGCAATACCAGTCTCCAAGAAGGTAATTTGAACTTTTAACTCTTCCATTATGTGTTGCAGTATTCCATTCTATAGAGACATCTGAATACTTTGCCATCCCATAATCGTAATAATGAATTGTATAATAGGCATTTAAAGCATTGGTTGTCAATCCATACTCAATAAAACTGTTTACAAATGGATCGTTTTTAACGTAGGTATATTTTATTACACTGCCGTTAGCTGTGGCGGTTTTTGTCCAGTCAATCTGAAGAATCGCATCAGGTGCGACAGCACTTTGATAAAGTATCCATTGTCCTCCTGTACCATCGAGCTTTGAAGTACCTTCAAACCATAGAAATTCTGCAAAACCACCTGTTCCCTCACGGGTAATATACATTTTCCATTGAACATCGCCCGTACGGATAAGTCCTGTAAGTCTTGCCTTATAAGTAACAGTGGCAACAGGTGCATCATAGCTCCATTGCCATGTTTTGTCAGCAATATTTACCGGAGTTTTGCCAACAACTAATTTATATGTGGCAACAGGAACTGCAAATGTTGTACTAATAATAACATTCCAAACCCCGGCAACAGTTGCGGCATATTCCCAATTGCTTGGATTTATTCCTTTCTGGCCAGGTAAAACCTCGACTGATTTTTTCCCTGAAGTGTAATTAGTGAAATCAATAGTCATAGATTCAGCCGGAGGCAAAGTCGGAGCAACCCCTTTATCTTTTTTACACGCGGTAAAAAACCCCGTGGAAAGAACAAAAATAAGTGCTGCCGATAAGATTTTTTTCATAATTGAATTAGTTAATTATAAGTGTAAACGAGAACGGTCAAAACAAATTGTAATTAATGGGCAAAGATAAAGACGAAATCTAAAAATCATACATTAATCAGCTATTTATTATGCCTCAGAACCAGATATTTCATTTCAGCTTCTCACTGAGAACCAAGGAAACAAATATTTGATTTAATGGAAGAAAAACCTTTCGGAGATTAGATTATATAAATCATTTTTATATTTTTGAGTTGTTGGATTTTGAAGGGGAGAATCGGTTTCATTCTGATGATTTAGTATAAAATATTCAATAAACTGCATCAATGTACAGTTGTTCTCCCATAAAAAAAATTATATTTCTACTTCCGATATTTCTCCTGTTTTTTGTTATTCCCGGCTACTCTTGTACGATTAAAGTTCCGGAACCGGATAAACTTTTATCATCGGATTCGGTTAAGGTTCAGATTACAGACACAGTTAATCATAATGGAAATGTAACAAAGGATGCTGTTAATCAGCACTCTTCCGATTCAGGTCTGTACAAACTAAGAAACTTTAAAGCAGAAGAACTAATACGAGGAGAAAGACTTTTCTATGGTCTGGCTTACCTTAAAAATGAATCAGTTAATTGTGCAGATTGTCATGCTACCCGTGCAAGTGACACATTAAACTGGAACCCCGATGCCCTGCAGATCTCAATAAAATACTTGCATAAAAGCGCCTTTGACTTAAGCAGGGTGTTGCTTAAACCGGTTGGACAGAAAATGGCCCAGGTTCATAAAGGGATCAATCTGACGCCTGAAGACATTGTGCTGGTAAAAGCCTATATGGATAAATTTACCGAGATAGGTCTTAAACCAGCCAAACCCGTAATAACCAACCTGTTTTTATTCATTATAGCTTCAGTCTTATTTCTTTTTTCCTTAGCTGATCTGATAATCCTTAAAACAGTAAAAAGACAGTGGATTAATTATCTTATCCTGACTTTTACCGGAATTTTCATAACCTACACACTCGTCATAAATTCTCTTTCAATAGGGAGATCTCAGAACTATTCTCCAATCCAGCCGATTAAATTCTCACATGCTGTTCATGCTGGTCAGAACGGCACAGATTGTATTTATTGCCACAGTTCAGCTCCTTATAGTAAAACAGCAGGAATTCCGCCTCTTAATGTTTGCATGAATTGCCATCTTATGGTTCGAAACGGGACTCGTTCAGGAGTATTTGAGATATCTAAAATAATAAGCTCATATGAGAATCAGAAACCCATTGAATGGATTAAGGTTCACAATCTTCCCGACCACGTATTCTTCAGTCATGCTCAACATGTCAGCGCAGGCGGTGTAGGTTGTGTGGAATGTCATGGCAATGTAAAAGAGATGGATGTCATTAAGCAGGTATCCGATTTGTCTATGGGATGGTGTATCAATTGCCACAGGACAAGGAAAGTCGATTTTCACAACAATCAGTTTTATTCACAATACAGGGGTATTGTGGAAAAATTAAAAAAAGGGCAGATCGATAGTGTGACAGTGAGCATGGTGGGTGGCAGGGAATGTATGAAATGCCATTATTAATTACAGATTACTGGAAAGGTGCTGAAATATGAAAAAGGAAGGAAGAAATCCGAAGGAAATTAAGAGCATCTCTGCTGATAATGATGAGAATCACATTGTGAGTATCAATGAACCGGTTTTGGAATTGTTTGAAGGTGATTTTGTAAAGCGGGGTACTTCAAGGCGAGATTTTTTAAAAGTTTTAGGATTCAGCTTTGGCTCAGCAGCCATCCTGGCAAGTTGTACCAGGCCGGTTCTGAAAGCCCTGCCATATGTTATTCAACCTCCTGAGATTACTCCGGGGAAGTCATTATATTATGCAACCGGATTTTACGACGGACACGAATATTCAGGGATCCTTATAAAAACCAGGGATGGCCGCCCGATAAAAATAGAAGGAAATGCTCTCTCTGCCTTCAATGGTGAAGGAACAACAGCCAGGGTGCAAGCATCTGTGCTGAGTCTTTATGATGATGCGCGCCTGAAGTTTCCGACATCGCTTAATAAGAAGGAATCATGGGAAACTATTGATGAACAGATTATAAAGAATCTTGGTACAATAAATTCGCAAGGGGGTGAAATTGTTTTACTTACTTCAAGCATTATATCCCCGTCAACACTCAAGTTAATTGAAGAGTTCGGGAAAGGATATAAGAACTTTAAATGGGTGAAGTATGATGCTGTGTCATATTCTGCTATTCTGGAAGCAAATTCGAAATGCTTCGGTAAAACAGTGATCCCGGATTATCATTTCGGTAAGGCTTCACTCGTGGTCTCAGTTAATGCTGATTTTCTTGGCACATGGTTAGCTCCAGTGCATTTTATCCGGGGTTATGTCTCGGGGAGAAAGCTGGATAACGGCGAGAAGAGCATGCTCAGGCATATTCATTTTGAATCAGGAATGACACTGACAGGTGCGAATGCCGATATAAGAAAGAAAATAAAACCTTCTGAAGAAAAAACTCTGCTCTCTGGTCTTTATAATAAGATAGCTGAAAGAACCGGAGATACCAGACTTAACGACATAGTTTTCAGAGAAGATCTTACAGAACTTGCAGACAATCTGGTTAAACATAAAGGCAGGTCTATTGTTGTTTCCGGAACAAACAGCGTTGACATCCAGATTATTGTAAACGGAATTAACTCTCTTCTGGGCAATTATTCTGAATGTATAGATCTTGATCATAATATCAACATTGCTTCAGGGATTGACAGCAAAATGGAAGAATTTAAAATTGATTTGAGTTCGGGTAAGGTAAGGGCTCTTCTGATGTATAATGTCAATCCTGTTTATGATTGGCCCGATTCAAATAAATTTTTATTGGGCATAAAAAATACGGAGCTGACTGTAAATATGGCAGTTACCCTGAATGACACTGTGGGTAAAGCAAAATATGAATGTCCTGTGAATCACTATCTTGAGTCATGGGATGATGCTGAAATAATCCCAGGTCATCTTTCCTTAAGCCAGCCATGTATTAATCCGATATTCAGCACACGGTCATTTCAGGATTCATTATTGATATGGTCGGGAAGTAAAGTCACGTATCACGATTATATAAAAAGCCATTGGGAGAAGGAGTACTTTCCTCATTCAAATACAACTGATTTCAGCCTCTTCTGGAACGGGTCACTTGGGAATGGAGTTTTCATATACCCGGTTCAGACAGTCAAATCTTTATCATTTAATAAAGAAGCGTTGTCAGGGGCTAATAAGTTATCAGATACCGCTGCTGCCGGAGGTATTGAGGTGATTATAACAGAAAGTGTTTCCCTGGGAACCGGGATGCACGCGAATAACCCATGGCTTATGGAATTGCCCGACCCTGTTTCAAAACAGTGCTGGGAAAATGTAGCCGCATTATCAGTTAGTGATGCAGAAAAAATGGGCATCAAGGCAGGAGATTTGATTAAACTGTCAGAGAAATTGATCTTACCTGCTTTCATACAGCCGGGTCAGGCTGATGGAACTGTTTCTATTGCACTTGGATATGGGCACACAAATTCAGGCCCGGTTTGTTCAGATATTGGAGTTAATATGTATCCGTTCATACATATAAAAGATGGAAACCGGGTATATGGTTTTTACATAGATAAAATTGAAAATACACTGAAAAAAAGTCAGTTAGCTCTCACCCAGGTTCACTATTCCATGGAGGGAAGGCCTATTGTAAGAGAGACTGTTTTGAGTGAATATGAAAAGGAACCCTCTTCAGGAAATGAGTTTCACAAAGAATTTGAATCTACACATAAGACCCTGTACCCCGAAGTAAAGTATGATGGTTTTCACTGGGGACTTTCAATAGACCTTAACTCTTGTGTCGGATGTAATTCGTGTGTTATAGCTTGCCAGGCTGAGAATAATATCCCCGTCGTAGGCAAAGATCAGGTCATTCGCAGGAGGATTATGCACTGGATCAAAATTGACAGGTACTATTCAGATTCGCCGGATGATCCAAAAGTTTACTTTCAACCACTTGCCTGTCAGCACTGTGACAATGCTCCATGTGAAAATGTTTGTCCGGTTTCTGCCACGACGCATAGCAGCGAAGGGCTGAATCAGATGACTTACAACAGATGTCTCGGCACCAAATATTGCATTAATAACTGTCCTTATAAAGTAAGGAGATTTAACTGGTATCGCTATACCAACAATAAGGCATTTGATTTTAATACTGCATCAGATCTGGGGAAAATGGTTTTAAATCCTGATGTGACGGTCAGAGAAAGAGGTGTTGTGGAGAAATGTTCTTTCTGTGTTCAGAGGATACAGGAAAAAAAGTTACAGGCAAAACTTGAAAACAGGGTACTCAAGGATTATGAAATAAAGACAGCCTGCATGCAGGCTTGCCCCGCAGGAGCCATAGTATTCGGAAATCTAAATGATAAAGACAGCAAAGTGTCGGAATTATTCAAAGATCCCAGGTGTTATCACTTACTGGAAGAATTGCATACATTGCCGAATACCGGGTACCTGACAAAAGTCCGGAATGATGGAAAATGGAAAACTTAAATATTCAGAATCTAACCGATGTATAACAGGAAAATCAGAGGTCCGCTGATCGAAGGAAATAAATCACTTGGTCAGATTACGAAGGAGATAGCTTCCCCAATGGAAGTGGGGCCGGGACTGTGGTGGTATATTGCTTTTTTTGTTTCATCTGTGGCAGCTGTTCTCGGTTTTTATGCTATTTATATTACAGTATACAAAGGGATTGGAACCTGGGGAGTTAATAATTCGGTAGCATGGGGATGGGAAATCGTTAATTTTGTTTGGTGGATAGGGATCGGACATGCTGGTACAGCGTTTTCTATTTTTCTGCTTATTCTGAGGCAGAAGTGGAGAACCTCAATAAACAGAGCTGCAGAAGCGATGACTGTTTTTGCTGTTATGTGCGCTGCAATATTTCCCGCTTTGCATATGGGACGGGTATGGGATGTCTTTTACATATTTCCGTATCCGAATACACGAGGCCCTTTATGGGTGAACTTCAACTCACCTCTCTTCTGGGATTTTTCAGCGATAACCGCATATCTTCTGATATCAGCTTCATTCTGGTATCTTGGAATGTTACCGGATCTTGGAACAATCCGTGACAAGACAACATCCAGGATAAAGAAGGCTGTTTATGGTTTATTCAGCATGGGATGGACAGGCTCCAGCCGTCAGTGGATAAGATTCGAATCTCTGAGTTTTATTCTCGGAGGTATAGCTGCCGTACTTGTGGTTTCTGTTCATTCTATAGTTTCTACAGATTTTGCAGTAGGAATCGAACCCGGCTGGCATACAACCATCTTTCCTCCTTTCTTTGTAGTTGGTGCAATATTCTCGGGTTTTGCAATGGTTATGACTTTGATGGTGCTTATAAGAAAGATATATAAACTCACTGATTATGTAACAGATAATCATATGGATGCAATTGCAAGGATCCTTATTTTTATATCGCTGATTATGGCTACTGCATATGTAACTGAACTCTTCATATCGTGGTACTCAGGTAATAAATATGATATGTTCACGATGTTCAGAAACAGGGTAACCGGAGATTATACTATGCAATTCTGGGGAATGATTGTTTGCAATGCATTGATCCCCCAGCTTTTCTGGTTCAGGAAGATCAGGAGAAACTGGATCGGACTACTTTCAATATCACTTATTATTAACCTTGGAATGTGGCTTGAAAGGTATAATATTGTTGTAACATCATTAAGTAAAGATTTTCTGCCCTCAAACTGGGTATCTTATTCACCTACCATTATCGATATTGGTGTCTTTGTCGGAACGATCGGATTATTCGGCACCGGAGTATTGCTTTTCATGCGTTATATTCCGATGATGGCAATAAGTGAGCTGAAGAGTGTGGCGCATATCGGAACTAAAAAAGAGGATTAAGCGGCTGTAAAATGATGAGAACATTTAAAATAGGAATATTCGACGATGAAGGGAAATTTCTTTCTTCAATCAGGTCGTTACAGGAACAGAAGTTGCAGATTTTTGATGTCTTTACGCCCTATCCGGTCCATGAGGTATTTCATTTACTTAAACGAAAATCCCGGCTGCCCACCGCTGCTTATTTCTTCGGCTTATTTGGCATCGTTGCCACACTCGGATTCCTTTATTATACTTCTGTCATCGACTGGCCACTTATTTACGGGGGCAAACCTTTTAACTCTTTTCCGTCATTTATAGTCGTAACAATTGTTGTAACAATTCTTACTGTCACGCTTGCCAGCCTAGCTCTTTTTTCAGCAAGGTCAAAACTCTTTCCGGGTCGTGATAATACAATATTTGATTTAAGAGCAACTGATGATAAATTTGTAATAGTGGTAGATACAAACTTCCCCGATCAGTCTCAAGCGGGAAGAGCTGGTAACCTGATGAAAGAACAGGGAGCTATTGAGATAATTGATAAAGAATTTGAAAAAGTAGAAGCATGATAAAAATTTGTTTGCCGGGCAAAAATTTTAAAACGATTATCCTGGTCTTCTTTTTAGCTAATCTTTACGCCTGCAACAGAGACAGGAACAATCCTGGATGGGATTACTTTCCCGATATGTTCTATTCTACTGCTTATGAGACTTATTCAAAAAATCCAAACTTTGAAAACGGAATGACTATGAGAGTTCCGGTAGCCGGAACAGTTCCCAGGGATTTCACTCCATTCGAATACACGAGTGGACTGTACCCTTTAAAACCACTCACACTTGCGGGGGAAAGCGCTGTTAAACTAAGAGATGGCGAGATATTTCATACAATAACACTGGGTATTCGTTCGATGGGCGCCCATGGATCGCAGATACGGCCTGAAGACAGATGGAAACTGATCATTTATATAAGGAAATTGCAGGAAGAAGGGAATAAAGCCAATCTGTCCCCAAAATAGAAAAGTAATGAAGGAGCAAATAACCATATCAAGAAATTTTAAGGTAGTTACCATGCTGTTAATAGCGATCGGTGCCATAACTATCGTTCTTGGCCTTTTTACAGACCACAAGACAACCTGGGCAAACTACCTGATAGTAAACTATTACTTTTTCTCACTTGCAATGGGAGGTGCCTTCTTTTTCGTTATACAGAGCATTTCTCAGTCGGGATGGTCTTCCGCCTTTAAAAGAGTTTCTGAAGCAATGATGTCATACATCCCTTTTGCTGCTCTGTTTTTCCTTTTAATATGGTTTGGCATGAACGATCTTTATCAGTGGACTCATAAGGAGGCACTTGCTGTTGATCCGGTAATTCAGCACAAATCAGTTTACCTGAATGTGCCTTTCTTTTTTGCCAGGATGATTCTTTATTTTCTGCTATGGATTGTGTCTGTCAGGAAATTAAGACAGATTTCGCTACAGGAAGATCTGGCTGATCCGGCAGACACTGATGGTATAATGGTTTTATTTGGTAAAACTGAACTCTATTCGAAGATATTTATCTTTATTCTTGCAATCACTTTTTCCCTCTCGGCAGTTGACTGGATAATGTCACTTGATGTAACCTGGTACAGTACAATATTCGCATTAAAAAACCTTGTGGCATCTTTTTTACATGGTGTATCTATTCTTACACTAATAGTTTTCATTCTTTATAAGAGGGGATATTTTTCTTTCTTCAATGAATACCATCTTCACGATTTTGCAAGATATATCTTCATGCTTTCCATTATATGGGGCTATTTCTGGTTTGCACAGTTTATGATAATCTGGTACGGTAATATCCCTGAAGAAACGGCCTATTACAGTATAAGGTGGCATGAGGGATGGAAGATATTGTTCTTTCTCGAGATCGGATTGAACTGGTTCATTCCTTTTATGATACTACTTCCTGTTAAAGCCAGCAGAAATATAACTCTGATTACAATTGTTATAATTTTCCTGATTATTGGTCAGTACATCGATCTTTTTGTGCAGGTAATTCCAGGTACCACCGGGGCTCTTAAATTTGGCTGGATCTCAGCAGGAACTTTCCTCGGATATGCCGGATTATTTGCACTTGTAGTCGCAACCACCCTGAGTAAAGCAAAGATTATACCATCCAACCATCCGTATCTGGAAGAGAGTCTGAATCATAAATTTTGAAGACAAAATCAGATCCACAGGATGAATATATTGCGGTGCGCTGCACCTTATGATCGGTTGCTCAATTTTATTTCTACAAATATTTCGCAGCTCTGCTGCTTGGTATTATGGTTAAATAGGTGCGGAGCACCGAAATATTTGTAGATTAATTTATCCATTGGAGACCATAGGTGCAGCGCACCGGAATATTTGTATTGTATAAAAATCAAATTACATTATAATCCTGTCAGATATTAAAAGAATCAGCACAAGTAAAAAGTACGAATCGAGTAATATCGAATATTTCTTATAGGTTTTCTCATCTGCACCATATTTTATTAGTGCAGAAAATTTCCAGATTAAAAAAACTGATGCTATCAGAAGAATTCCAATGACAGCTCCGGTTCTGATAATTTCAAAATAACATAAGAATACTGCAGCGATTACAGAGGTTACAACCCATGTAAAAGTAAGCCTGTTAATCTGCCCGGTGTTAAATATATCTGTCAGGGATGGTATGCCTGCTTTATTATACTCTTCTCCGTATTTTAGTATCAGTAACCAGAAGTGTGGAATCTGCCCCGTAAAAAACAAAAATTCAAGAAAAATAATAGGCTTATCAAATAATCCTCCACCGGCAGCAACCCATCCTATTAGTGGTGGCAATGCTCCGGTCAATGCGCCAGGGACAACTGCGAAGGCGGTTATTCTTTTCGAATAAGTATAAATGATGTTATACCAGAAAACTGTAAAAACGGCAATAAAAGCAGCCAGCAGGTTCCCGTTGGAATAAATTAAAAAAGCTCCTGTTACAAAACAGAACAGGGAAAAAATAGTAGCATGTCTAAGCTTGATCCTTCCTTCAGGAATTGGACGATCATTTGTCCTTTTCATTTTACTGTCCAGTCCTGCCTCCTGTATCTGGTTAAGTGCTGAGGCAGAGATGGCCATAAAGAGGACACCAAGGCTTATTAATACCAGCTTTAGTGAAAAATGAGGATTTAAAATAAAATATCCTGTAAATCCCGTAAGACATACAGGCAGCATTATAGTCAATTTACTTAGTTGCAGGTAATCTCTGAATCTGTTTCGCGGATTATTTTTCATTAAGGGATTTAAGGTATTCAATTATTTTTGTGATATCAGCATCACTTATTTTCCCTTTATAACTCTGCATCAGTCCTTTTGGGTATCCTTTAACAATATCCGCATTCGGATCGAAAATTGACCTTTTAATATATTCTTCATCAACAGTAATTGTAACATCAGCGCCATTTCTGGAAACGACCTCCTGCCTTCCAAACAGATTAAGGTAAGTGGGCCCCACAATTTTTGAGCCATCAGTGGAATGGCATGCCATGCATCCCTGGAATTTCATTATTGTCAGTCCCTGATCAACTGCTGTCGATCCGGTGCCTGCTTTTGCCAGAGTTGCTGTATCTCCGTACCAGGCTGTGAATTTCTCTTTTGACAGTACTTTGACCACTGATCTCATGTATGAGTGCCTTAATCCACAATATTCGGCGCAATAGAGATCAAAATCCCCTTCAGTCTGAGGGATAAACCACATAACCTTTTCCCTGCCCGGAACTATATCGGATTTTATCCGGTAGGCAGGTATAAACAGGCTGTGAATAACATCGACAGAAATAAGATTAATTTTAACAGGAGTATTAACTGGAACTACAAGATCGGTACTTTCTTTGCCATTTTGATACAGGAAAGAAAAGCTCCACATCCTTGCTGTAGTGGTAATTGTCATGGCATTGGCAGGAGGTTTGCTCATAGGTTTCCATCCTTCCCAGCCAAAATAGAACATCATCAGTGCTAATAAAATAGGAATAACGGTCCATGTGATTTCCAATCTGGTATTCCCTTCATTCTGGATGGCAGTTTTATGCTTTTTTTTGTTGTACCTGAAGACAAAATAGAGCATAATAATTGTGAGCCCTACAAGGAGGATTAATGAAATACCGGCAATAGAGTAAAATGCAGTATTGAAAGTAGATACATAATTTGAGGCGTCAATTCCTGTGGTTGAATACATACTTATTATCTGTATAGGTAGTCCAGAAAGGTTATTATTATTACAACACTTAATATCAGTACAACAGCAATGACAGCAATGGAAAACATTTTATTTTCGAATTTCAGATGCATAAAAATTCGTAAAACAAAAGAAGATTTTACA
>Ga0302284_1000402_pt1 | contig 20496 bp, 36 predicted proteins | sample III_Fen_E2_1_FD_198760 | JGI IMG/M metagenome (GOLD analysis project Ga0302284, IMG submission 198760) | Peat permafrost microbial communities from Stordalen Mire near Abisko, Sweden - III_Fen_E2_1 | ecosystem: Environmental > Terrestrial > Soil > Wetlands > Permafrost | place: Sweden: Abisko...
AAAACTACTGTTACTGCACAAACTCGTGCATTAAAAGCAGAATATACTCTTGAATTAGCACAAGATTTGAAAGCTGTTCATGGTTTGGATGCAGAATCTGAATTGTCAAACATTCTTTCTACTGAAGTTCTTGCTGAAATTAACCGTGAAGTTTTACGTTCAATATATACCACTGCTGTATTTGGTGCAAGATCAGGCGTTGTAACTACTGCTGGTACTTTCAACTTGGATGTAGATTCTAATGGTAGATGGTCTGAAGAAAAATTCAAAGGCTTAATTTTCCAAATTGAACGCGATTGCAACGACATTGCACAAACTACTCGTAGAGGTAGAGGTAACTTTATTATCTGTTCAGCTGACGTTGCATCTGCATTAGCACTGACTGGAAAATTGACTTATGCTCCTGCTCTTCAAAATAGTTTGGAAGTTGATGACACTGGTTCTACTTTTGCTGGTATGTTGAATAACAAAATAAAAGTTTATATCGATCCATATAGTGCTAACTACGGAAGTGCCACACAGTTCTATGTGGCTGGTTATAAAGGTACTTCCCCATATGATGCAGGTTTATTCTACGCTCCATATGTTCCATTACAAATGGTTCGTGCAGTTGACCCATCAACTTTCCAACCGAAGATTGGATTTAAGACCCGATATGGCATGGTTGCAAATCCTTTTGCTGCTGGTAGCGGTTCAGTTATTACTAGCGGTTTAGGCGAAGCAAATGCTAACGTCTATTATCGCAAAGTGAAAGTGACCAATCTAAGCTAATTGTTTTAAATGCTTTTTAGTGTACGTGAAAAGGGGTTGCGAGACCCCTTTTTATTGCAAAACAGCTTTCCAACCAGCACCTAAGTAATATTATAAACTATATTTTAATTTATGTCAACCATATATATCATAAACATATACCGCCTGACCACAATCATATAATTTTCTATATTTATTATTGAACATATTCAAATTTTCCGTTAGTGTTTCGTCATAATTATCTAGTTTGTCTTTCAATTTATGTTTCTGGAATTGCATTCTATTATACGCAATTCCATATTTTGTCCATTTATATCCAATTTTACTATTATGTGAAAATGTAAACCCCAAAATTTTATATATATTTCCTTCCGAATATCTCCTATCAGCATAAGTAATAATACTTTTATTTTGGTTATATTTAATAAAATTTTTAAATAGTTTTGAAACTCCACCAACAACATTTACATTTAATTTAGATGCAATTCTTAAGATTTCAAAATCATATCCAACACCATATCTAGGAGTTTTGAAACTCATCATACATACATATTCTCCATTATATTTTAACCCTATACAATTATTACTGTGAGTATATCCTTGTAGATGGTTAGAATTAAAAAACAACTGCTCATCATATTTTGATACTTCGTCAATTATACAATTTCTAGCAAAAATTCGTTGTTTTTGTAGTTTGCATTTATTTAATATCATTGATTGTATTATATCTTTTTTATTATCCCACTCATATGATGTAAAATGAAATAATGTAATATTATTTTCTATACATATATTAGTTTTATTTAAATGTCTATTTCTATTTTTTTTAGTATCATTATCGCTACACAATGAATGCCAATATATACCATTGAGTTCAATACCAAAATTATGGTCAGGTATATATACATCCAACTCATATGGATATATTACCTTTCTGTTAGATGGGGAATGGTTTATATTGTTTGATGATAAAAATTCTTGTAGTTCAAACTCCATTGTAGATACACAATAATCAGTTCTTCTATCTATATTATATAAATCCAAATATTTAACTAATGCTGTTGAACTGCAATCTAATTCGTTCATTAAAACATCTAGTGTCTTTTTATTCGTAACATATTGTTCATACAACCAGTCTTTATTTTTCAATAATTCTAAAGAATCTCCTAATTTTGCTTTTGAAACATCTCGTAGTTCTATGTTGTGTTGTTTTAAATGCCTAGTTACTGTAGTTGCTCCGCAATTTAAATCTTTTCCAATTTCTCTTGGTGTTTTATGAGCTGTTACATATTGTTCATATAGCCAATTAGCATCCTTTAAATATCTTAAATTGTCATTTTTAACACTTCTAGCTTCCGTTAATGTTCTTGCTTCTATATTATATTTTTTTAAATACCTATGTATTGTCGTTTTTCCACAATTACATAATTTTAAAATAGCATCTACCGATAACTGTTTTATTACATAATGATCATACAACCAATCTTTTTCAATCATATATTATCACCAAAGTTAATTTATAAGTAATATTATATACTACTTCCAAAGTATTGTCAACTATTTTCAATATATTCCTCATATTTTATTTTATCCAATCTATTCATGAGTAATCTTAAAGTATCAGTAAAAGATTCGCCAGTTCTTTCATTTGTTAGTTTTATAGTCTTGGCATATGCATGTCCTCTATTACCTTTTGGATATATAAATGGCGATTCTATTAAAATTACATCATTTACTCTTAAATTTTTATAAAACTCAAATTTAGTACTACCAGTATATTTTTCCCATATAATTAGTCTGCATTTTAGGGTTATTTCCATTATACTATCTCCAGTCTTTTATTAGTTTCATGATTACATATTGCCACTTCGATTATATGGCGTATATCTTCTATATTCCATTTAACCCCATCATAATCAACATCTCCTTCAAAGTTTTCATATAAAAGGTCTAAGGCTAAAATATCTTCCATTACGCCTAGTTTAACCAATTGCGGAAATTCTTTATATAGGTCTTGTATCCATTGATCTTGATTTTTGTATGTATAATGAGGTTTCATCATGTTCTCCTATGCTCATCAACCAATAATTCTGCCTTTAAACTTGCATATGATATTCCATCAATTAAACTATCCATATGAAGACTTTCTGCGGACCAAGCGCGAACATCTTTCAATATTTGCAAAATAAGGGCAATTTCTGCTGCTGATAAGTTTTTTCCTGTAATGGCATTGAATGCTGTTGCTACTTTATTAAAAGAACGTTCTGCTCCATTCTGCTCGTATTCTGAAGCCCTTTCATCTTGAACTTCAATACATTTCTTCAAAAAATCTTTGGAAGTCTTTGGAAAAAAATCTTCATCTGGAAAGGCTAGTATTAATTCTTCTAATGAAACATCTTCTGAAGGTATATTTTGGATTTGTGATTGTTTCAATTTATCTAAATATAATACTCCTGGCTCACTTATATTAGATTTACTATAATACTCATTAACTAACATTTCAAAAATATTTATCATTTACTCTTTACCTCATTAATAGAATTATACCAATTTAGTTGATCTTGTGCTTCATCAACTATATTTTCAAGATTTATTATAAAAACTTTTAGTTCATTTATTGTATAATTTCCAAATGATCTATAATATTGTCTATCTTCATATTCAACACTAATAGTACCATCACCATTAACATCAAACCTAAGTTTATCGTCAATCATTTCTACCTCCAAAATTTATTATAGATAATATTATACCATATTTTAATCAGTTGTCAAGATTTATTACTTGAAACGAATCCTCTTTTTTCATATTGAGTTTTTGGTTTTTTTGCATACTTCTTATTATCTTCAACCTGATTTTTTAAAAATTTATTAATATTGTTGTATATTTCATTTGATGATTCTAATTTATCAAGTCCCATCTCTTGTAAATTTGGCTCTTTTATTAAATGAAGTGTTTCATCCATCCACATAACAAAATTAACACATCTAAATTGACGTTGACAATATGGTAGAAGTTGCCCTGTATTGTACATATCAAAATTACGCTTTATAAATGGACTAGTAAACACAGATTTTAAATCTTCATATGAAAAGAATTTCTTTTTGATTCCTAGTATTGAATTTTCATACTCAACACAAAAATATAATTTACCTGCTATACCTACTGCCATAGGAGTTACTTTTGTAAATGTTAATCTTGTAGATTGATTTAAATGTTCACATAAATTTATATCTGATCTTTTATCTTGATAAAATCCTATTGAAGAACTTATTAAAGGTGATCTATATTTTTTGAAGCAATCAGTTTCTATTGTGGTTGTTCTATTATATATAAGTGATATATGTGATGGTGGTTCATTGTCATAATAGTCTGTAAAGTTGGAGTTAATGATCATAGTGTTATTCCTATTAAAGTCTATATATGTATTTATAAAGGTATTATTAAAGGACTGCTTAAATACAGCTTTATGGACAAGTATTGCGGATTTGCGGCAAAGAACCCCCCTCCCCACAGGACTAAAGAAAAAACTTTAGTACATCTGTAGTGGAAGGAGAGGGGTTCTTCACCATTATAATGCCAATTTGCGGCCTCAAAATGAGAATATCAATTTAGCAATAGAAACGCAACTTCTATCACTCCCCCAGTCTATGATATACGAACCGACCCCCGTTTTTATAGAGTTGAACTTCAACTTAAGAGGACTCACACCTCACGTAATCCGGTTGATAACAGGTATCGCATCTGCGAGTACACTTTTCCATGACCGACTGTATTAGCGACAGATTTGCGATCATATTACTATTTATACTAAAAAATTTACACTTATGTGCATTATTATAACATATACAAACATATTGTCAAATTTTATTATAAATACTTGACAAGGTATAATATATCATGTATACTATTTATATTAAAAATTTGGAGAGATTTATGCCCAATAATATACGATGTACAAAATGTGGAATAATAATGTATGAAGTTGATCAAATACATTATATAGAAGTTGAAAATAATGGGGTACAAAATTTTATCAAGGTATGTAGCATATGCGCTGATAAATATTTTGATAAACAAGTTGAAAAGGAAGAGCATAAAAATGAAAAATGAATATACATGTATATGTTGTGGCGATAAGTTAAATTCAGATGAAACTCCAATTTATCTTGAGGCTGAATATGAGTATCAGAGTCCTCTTGGACCTTTATGTGAGTATTGCTGTGAACAATTATTAAATCCAGATAGGAGATGGTTATGAGTAGTGGTGGAAAAGGTAGTAGATATCGTCCGGTAGATAAGAAAAAATTCAATGAAAATTGGGAAAGAATTTTTGGAAAAGATAAGGAAAAGAATAAAAAAGAAAAGGATGCAGAAAAGAAAGGTGATAGTAAATGAAGATTGCTCTAATTAACGATTTACACTTTGGAATTAAGAATGATTCTCCAATTATGCTTGAATATCAACGAGAATTTTATAGTAATATATTTTTACCATATTTAAAGGAAAATGATATATTTCATGTTGATATACTAGGTGATATTTTCGACAAGCGAAAGGTAATAAACAATCAAACATTGTATAGTGCAAAAGAAATGTTATTTGATATATTGGCACTAGAAAATATAGAAACCAGAATATTAGTAGGAAATCATTGCAGCTTCTATAAAAACACGCTATCCATTAATTCGCCGCAGTTATTACTAGGACATTATGATAATATTACTATAATAGATTCGCCTATTGAGTATAGTAACACTTTGTATTTACCTTGGATAACAGATTCAAATTATGAAGAATCTATGAATATGATAGAAAATTCAGATATGGAATATGTGTTTGGTCATTTGGAATTATTTGGATTTGATATGAATGTTGGTCATAAGATGGATAAAGGAATGAATCCCGATATTTTTAAAAAATATAAAAAGGTTATTTCAGGCCATTATCACACGAGATCAACAGATAGTAACATACATTATTTGGGTGCTCAGTACGAATTATCTTGGATAGACTTTGAAGATATCAAGGGGTTTCATACTTTTGAAGTAGAGACTGGCAATTTAGAATTTATAGAAAATCCAAACAAACTTTTTTATAAACTTACTTATAATGAAGATTTAGAAAACATTATACCTAATATCACAAATAAAATTGTCAAAGTGATAGTCCAAAATAAAACTTCGCAAAAAAAGTTCGACAAATATTTTGAACAACTATCTTCGCAAAATCCTTTCGAATTGAAAATTATCGAAAACCATTGCGAATATGATTCGGTTAGTAATGATGTTGATCTTACTATCGATTCAACTGAAACTATTATTTCAAAATATATTGATAGTTGTGAACTTAGTGTTGAGAAGGAAAAATTAAAAATGATATTTAAGCAATTACACAATGAGGCAATTCTTGTATGATAAATCTCGAAAGTATTACTTTTGAAAATTTCCTTGGGTTTGGAAGTCACCCCACTACTATTATTTTAAATAATTTTAAAACTACTTTAATTACTGGGCCAAATGGTGCCGGAAAAAGTACATTGATTGATGCGATAAGTTTTTGCTGGTTTAATTCGGCGTTTCGGAAAATAAATAAAGGAACTGTAGTAAATTCTATTAATGGTAAAAAATGCTTAGTATCTTCTAAATTTTCTATTGGAACTGATAGATATATTGTCAATAGAGGAATTAAACCAAATATTTTTGAAATCTGGAAAAACGATGTTCTAATAGACCAAAGTGCAGCTAACAAGGATTATCAAAAACTTCTTGAGGAAAATATTCTCGGCCTAAACTATAAATCTTTTACGCAGATTTGCATAATGGCTAATGCTGGTTTCCAACCATTTCTTCAACTATCTGCTGCTGACCGCAGAATAATAATTGAAGACTTATTGGATATTAAAACTTTTTCAGCAATGTCTAAAATTGCAAAAGAAAAAACCTTACTATTAAGTAGAGATATAATTTCAAATCAATCTTCTATAACGCAATTTAAAGATAAAATTGAAACTTTAACTAATTTTATTCAAAAAGTTGAAAATGAAGAAAGGGTTAAAGATGAAGAAACCGATAATAAAATCTATTTGTTGGAAAATGAAATTGGGGATTTAGAGTGCAAAAATTTGGTATTGAATGCAGATAAGCAAGATTTATATGCAACTATAAATGATGCACCAGAAGTTACTTCAAAAAAGAATGAAGTAAATTTAGCTGCCCAAAAACTTTTACATGTAAAAAATTCGTTGATAAGTGAGCATCAGTTTTTAAATAACAATGATGTGTGCCAGACATGCAAACAAGACATCTCAAGCGACTTTAAGGCACAAAAAGTAGTTACCCTAAGTGATGCTATAGCAAAACGAGAAAATGCCCTCAAACAGGCTAAAACCACCATTAAATTGTATGATGAAAGATTAGCAGAAATTAATAGCACAGTAAATAAAATAAAACTGATTGATTCTGATATTAATGATAATACTGCTCAAATTAAGAATATTAACTGGCAAATTTCACGCCTACGGAACGATAAGTCAAAACCTATAGTAAGTATAGAAGATGAGCGAAAAATACTTGTAGAGGCTAATAATGGACTATTAAAGGCTATTGATGATAAAAATTTACTAATAGAAGAAAGGAATTACCTAGATATTGTAAATATTATGTTGAAGGATAATGGGATTAAGTCGAGTATTGTGAAACAGTATGTTCCTATTTTGAATACATTTATCAATTATTATTTAGAAAAAATGGGAATGTTTGTTAAGTTTACTTTCGATGAAAATTTTGGAGATGTTATTCAACTTAGACATCGCGACAACTTATCGTATAATAATTTGTCGGAAGGTCAAAAACGCAGAGTCGATCTTGCTGTGATTTTCGCATTTAGAAAAATTGCAGAGAGTAAGAACATCTGCCACACCAACCTAATTTTCTTTGATGATATTTTATCTACAATTGATTGTGATGGCGTAGAATCTATATCTGCAATTTTAGAAACATTTGAAAATAAAAATGTATTTGTGATATCTCATGAAGAACTTGATGGATTTGAACGAAATATTAAAGTTGCAATGAAAAATAATTATTCAATATTACTTGACAATTAATGTATCCATGATATACTAGATGCACAATAAATAAAAGAGGAATAATAAATGTATATTATCGAACGGCAAAATCATGTAAGAGAAAAAATTAGAGAAGCATATCCATGTGCTTCAAAATTTGTTTTTGAGCATCTTATTAATGGTTACTTTAGAGTTACTATAGATGTTAATAATAAAACTGTAAACTTACTTGCCGACAGTAATGATAGTGTAAAATCTATCTTGGCAAAAATAGGCAAGAATTTAGAAAAGTCTTACAATTTTTTTGCTGAACTAGATTATTTGTGTGAAGGTATACCGACAAAAGAGCCAGTTCATCAAGCAGTTGATATCAAATCTACATTGGCAAATTTTAAAGGACTAAATTCTTTATTCAGTGCCGAAGAAGTTGAAAAATCAAATTTAGAAATAAAAATGATAAGAGCCAATAGAGTTTGGTTGCATGATAATGAAAAAATTTTATATAATACAGCACAGAATAATAAATTTCATGAATTGGCAAATAAAGTGCGATCAAATCCTCCAAAGGATATTGACAGTGCAATTTTAGAAGCCTATAATAACGCGATGCAGGAATAAGTATGTTAGATGACCAATATTGGATAAATTATGATCGTGAGACTGATAGGTTAGCCCGTGAATTAGAATATAAATTTAACTCACCAAAATATAATAATGACGCAGCTTCATGCTGTAGTGAGATGTTTGATTTGATGTTTAAAAGAGAATCTGCTAAAGAAATAATACAGTCAATTTATAGAAACTTGGAGATAAAAAATGATGCCTAATTCAAGACCAGAAAATTCAAAGTATTTTCACATAAGTGGATATATGATGCACAAAGATTTAATATATATTATCCCTACCATTTTGGTTGATCTTAACCCATTGAATGGAGATATTATTCATATCAGAATTCATATTTTTAGGTTGGTATTACAATTAGAATTCTTTGGAAAAACTAAAAAGAAAGGATGGTTGGCTTAATCTTTTTTGGCAGACATTTCAGCTACAAGCTTTGATAACTCCTGGGTGCTACCATTAAAAATATTTTGAGTAGCGTGAATAACCTTAGCATTATCTGTTATATTACTAGACTCAGAAGTGCCATTAACCATATTTGATTTGGTTTTGTGTACTTCTAGTTGTCTCATATTCAAATCTGATACGGCTTTTAATAATGTGGCGAACGACTCGATGGTTCTTGGCGTTCCTTCAGTTGCACATAATATCTCAAGTGCCACTCCTAATCCAACATTGCCCATATCAATAAGCTTATCTAAATTTTCCGAAGTTTTGGTAAATTTATCCTCAAGTTCTGGCGAAATTGCCGCCACTCTTTTATTTTCAAGTTTACTAATCTCTTTATTCGTCATGGAATTTCTCCTATTGTATATTACTATTTATACGAAAAATTTAGTATAAATATTAGTATACTATCCATTAAGGAATCTTATGAAAAAGAGTTATAAATGTATTCCGCATCGGTTAAATTGGCATCCCCGATATTTTAAATGCACTTGTACCTTTATTTGGAGTACACCAGCATATAAAATAAAGGTTGACAAACGTAAAAAAGCCTGATATAATATATTATCATTAAACAAATTAGGAGTGATTCAATGAAAATTTTAGAAGTGGTTGTAAATGCAGTAAGTGTATTTGTTGGTTCTGGGGTAGTTGTTTTAAATACATATTATCAATATTTGAAAGAACTTATTCTTAAATCTATAATGGAAATTAAATAAGGAGAATATAATGGTAGAAACAATTAGTCATTGGCAAATACAAATAAGTGATCCACAGCGTTCATATAAATCAACAAAGGACATACATATATTAGCACCCGAAATGATTGATGCTGTCACAAAAGTACAAGAGCTTTATCCAAATGCGCGGCTTTTTACGTGTATTCATAATGGTACATTTGAAGGAGATTTATATGTAAGACCCAAAAATGCGCTTTTAGAAATTGATCTTATTGATTAGGAGAATAAAATGCTATATGTATATACTTGTAAAAATTGTGGAGATATTTTCGAAGTAAAATGTAAACTTGATGAAAGATTAGATGCGCTTGAGCAGCCTTGTGAAAATTGTTTGGCGGAAGGAAGTATTGAGCAGATGATGACTGTTCCTCATTATATTGATGCACATAAAACTATGCATGGGAAAAAGGTTGATGAGGGCTTCCGTGACGTACTGCGTCAGGTGCATAAGAATACACCAGGATCAACCTTAGATCAATCTGTTGGATATCGCCTATGACAGAAGAAATAATAATTTTAGTTAAAATTTGCACAAAATGTGGCTTGGAAAAGCCACATTGTGAGTTTTATAAAGACAATCAAAAGAAAGATAAACTGGATAGTTCGTGCAAGTGTTGTAGATCGTTTACTAATTTACAATGGAGGGTAGATAACCCAGAAAAAATTAAGGAGTGTGGATCAAAATGGAGGGCTGAAAATCCAGAAAGGAAAAGAGAATCTAATTTAAAATATTATGAGGAAAATAAGGAGCAAGTGTTAGCAACAAATAAAAAGTGGAGAGATGTTAATCCAGAAAAAGTAAAAGAATATCATGAAAAATGGAATGCTGCTAATCCGGAAAAAGTAAAACTAATAAAATCAACATGGAACAAAAAGAATCCAAATTATAATAGAGATAAATGTGATAAAGATGCTTTATATAAATTAAAAGGTAATATCAGGAAACTTATATATAAAGCTATCACTAGAGGTGGGTATACAAAAGACCAACACGCTTATATATACTTAGGTTGCGAATATGAAGAATTTATGATTAATATAGAATCCCAATTTACAGAAGGGATGTCTTGGGATAATTATGGTAAATGGCATCTTGATCACACATATCCCGTTTCAAGAGCAGTAGATGAAGAACATTTGATTGCACTTAACCATTACACAAACTTCCAACCACTATGGGCTGAAGATAATATAAGAAAAGGAAACAAACTTCCAGAAGAATTATTTAATATAAATACTTGTATAGATTAAATAATTATAGGAAATATTTATGAAGAATTTTAAATTGTATTTGAGGGACATGCAAACTGGTAAGATAGGGGCAGATAATCCCAACATAAATGCCCCAAATGTGCATCGCAAGGTTTTACAATATAAGGTAAAAGACTTGCGGCGCGGAATTTGGCAAGCCTGGCGTACCCGCTTCAGAAAAAATAAGCTTTATAACCCAAAAAGATATTTAAACCGTATATCAAATAAAATTAAGGAGGAAAAAATGGTATTTAGTTTTAAATCTTTTTTGAATGAAGTTGACAATTCTAGTAGAGATGTATTAGATACACACATGGGTAGGAAATTAATTTCCACAGTGCATTCAAAGGAACGTACAGAAGAAAGAGATGCAAACGAAGATATAGTAAAGCACATCTTCAAAAAAGGTGTTGAGCATTTGGCAAAAAATGGCGCGAAGTATGGAAAGAATGAACATTTTGTTGTAACTTCTAAAAAACATAATAGGAGTGCAGCGTTTCATTATAGACCAGATAATAAAAGTACAAATGAGAATAAAAGCCACTGGATTCATACGTCTACTTTCCCAAAAGGAGAGCATTATTGTAATAGAGACTGTAAGCCAATTAGGGTAGAAAGTATCGAAATAGATTATATTTTAATAGAAGTAGAATAGGAGCAATACTAACATGGCAACAAAAGAGGAATTAATAGCAACAGCAATAGCTACTTTAAATGAGTTAAATACAGCAGAAACAGACGCATATGCAATAGGCTATGAAGCTGGATATGCTGCCGCCACTCAACATGCCGCCCAAGCCGCTGCTGCAATATATACATTTACTGCCAATCAGTTTATAACATCAATGGGAGCATATATTAATACTGTAACTACATCAGCATTACAAAATCCAATAAATGTAAGTACGACTATCTATGATGAAATAATGGGGCATTTTGAAGAAAGTAAAGAAATTTATTTAAATAGTTTGACAACACCATAAAAGGCTGATATAATATTGCCATAATTTAAAAAGTAGCGAGACTCAGAACTACTCTAAAATAACTTTGAGCAAGGAACAAGACACAGCAACACCGTGTAGAATAACGGACAGAGCCTTTCTGAACAATACTGTCGGAGGATATCGTACCCTCCATTTATTTAATTAACTTAATCGAACAACCCAACTTTGTATTGAAGCAATCAGCAGGAAGGGAAAAGAAATCAAATAAAGACAGAAAATATTGCAATGATGGATTGCGAATTGTCGAGAATATATATAACCCCAATGTAAAGTATGGAATTAATTCTTTAGTGGAAGAGGCATTGGATGAATATGAAGATTTTGGTGAATGATTATGCGAGCAAAAGATGAACCTCCGTCGAGAGAATCAAATTATACAAGAAAATCATTTGATTTAATGTCATGTTGGGCTGAAATTGATGATGTGAGTAATCCAATAGATTATAGCAGTTATGATGAATATATTCGAATTTTAAGAGAATCTGGAAAGGTGGATGAATTATGACAAATTTTATTGTTGATGTTTTAGAATATTGTGAAAGTATTAATATTGAGGTTGATTATTTTAGTAATATTAGCAATGTGATTGATATATGCGGCGATATTACACTAGATCAAATTGGTGGTATATATGAATATTTTAAAGATGAGTACCCAGATATTGTAATACAATTTAGAAATGATATGCAATATATGTTTAGAATTTATAAGGATAAACTATGAAAAATTATTTAATTGAATTTCAAAAGGCAAATGGATTAATTGCCGATGGTGTTGTTGGAAAAACTACCGCAAAAGTTTTGATGGATAAATTGGGAATTGTTTCAGCGTTCAAATTCGCCCATTTTATCGGACAATGTGAGCATGAAAGTAAGTTTACTGCTGCCAGAGAAAATATGAATTATTCGGCAGATGCGCTGAAGAAACTATTTGGAAAATATTTTAAAGGTGTTGATATAAAAGAATATGCGCGACAGCCAGAGAAAATTGCAAATAGAATTTATGCAAATCGTATGAATAATGGGGATGAAGAAAGTTGTGAAGGTTGGAAATATAGAGGTGTAGGTCCTCTGCAATTGACTGGCAAAAGTAATATACAAACATATCTTAAAAGTGTTGGATTACCTTTAGATACTGATCCAGAAGTTTTATTAGAACCAGAACACTACTTCCGTACTGCAAAATGGTTTTTTGATGCAAATAATGTATGGGAGTATTGTGTTGCTGGTAAACAAGCAATATATGATGTTTCAAGAATAATAAATCTTGGTAATGTTAAATCGCAAGGTGTACCGTTAGGAATCGAAGAGCGAATATCATTGACAAATAAATATTTAACGGTATTAGGGTACAAAAAATAATAAAAACTTAACAATCCTCAAAACAAGTTTATAGTCTAAACTTCTATGGGGATTTTTTATGGGTAAAATTTCTTGACAAGTATTAGAAATATGATATACTATTACCTACAATAAAAATTAGGAAATATAATGAAACAAACAAAAATAAAATTAACACCAGATAGTCACCTTGGAATCCTATCAAATAGGGAGATTGGCGATTTAATGAATAATAACTCACAATTAAAGCGGTTATTTAAAAATTGTGTGCTGGCTGTTATACATAGTGGTAGTAATACTAATACTGGTGTAGAGTTATATGAACAATATCCTACATTTGATATTACAATTATCCAACGACCAAGAGGTATTCAAATTGAATTGATTAATCCACCACCTCATATATTTGTAGAGGGGGTGGTTATTAAAGGGGTTGCTGATCATATTTTTTCGGTTTTACGTGATATAGTTTATTCAAGCAGCGCGCATCCAATATCTTCAGATGATATTACTAATGGGGTGTTTAATGTTTTAAGAAACGCAAATGTATTTGGAAATAACCGATTACAAAATATAATTGTGGCACAAGGTGGACATTCAATCACGCATATTGAGTATGAATATAGTAAACTTGTAGGATATGAGTTAGGATTAAGAGAGTTTTCAGTTTGTACTGGAAGTGGATTAGGAGTTATGAAATCCTTCATGAAGGGTGCATGTGTTGCGCATAATAAACAAAGAATATATGATGGATTATATCTTGGGATTACCGAACCTGGCATCATTGCCACAGAATCTCCTAATCATGTTGCGAATTCTTTGGTCATCATGCCTGATATCGAAAAGCGAATGGAATCTTTTATGAGGGTATCACATGGCATGGTTGTGTTTCCAGGAGGGGCTGGGACAGCAGAAGAGATACTTTATATTTTGGGTGTACTTCTTCATCCAGACAATAAAGGTATGCCATTCCCATTAATTTTTAGTGGGCCAAAAGAATATAAAGAATATTTTGAAAAGATCGATGAATTTATTGGAGCAACACTCGGAACAGAAGCACAAAATCTTTATGAAATTATTATAGGTGACGCTGAAAAAGTTGCCCATGATATGTATATTGGATTACAAGAAGTAAGGGATTATCGAACTAAAATGGGAGATGCTTATTATTTTAACTGGCTTTTGAAAATACACGAAGATTTTCAGAAACCTTTCGCCCCAACCCATGAAAATATGAGGTCTTTGAATCTTTCAAAAGATCAAGATATTCATTCGTTGGCGGCAAATTTGAGAAGAGCATTTTCTGGCATTGTATCGGGAAATGTAAAAGAATGTGGCGTGAAAGCCATTGAAGAATTTGGGTGTTTTGAAATTGAAGGAGATGATGAAATTATGATTATGATGGATGAACTTTTACAATCGTTTGTAACACAAGGTCGCATGAAACTTAGGGGCAAAGTATATACCCCATGTTATAAGGTGGTGAAAAGATGATTTGCATAAAAACAATACGAGCATCGATTTTGACGCTCTTATTGTTACACCCTTTAGCAGCCTATGAATCTACTAAAGGAAAGCTTATTAAGAATGGTATTGCATCTTGGTATGGAGATGAATCTGGCAAATATACCGCCAATGGAGAACGATTTAATCCAAGAGCATTTACTGCCGCATGTTGGTTTCTACCTTTCAATACATTGGTTAAAGTTACAAATTTAAGAACAAAGAAAAGTGTTGTTGTACGGATAAACGATAGAGGTCCAGCAAAAAGACTTCACAGGCTAATTGATTTATCACAAGCAGCAGCAAGAAGAATTGGTATAAAGAGTATTGATAAAGTAAAATTAGAAATAGTTTGACAAATGGCGAAAAGACTGATATAATATGTATAACTTAAATAAAAAGCGGAAAGAAATGAAATCATTATACAGAATAAATTCATTCATGTGGCGTAGTGGCGAAGAGAGGTTTATCTTAGAATATTCGCATGATGGAAAATATTGGTGTGCATGGTCAGATGGAGCAAGTAAATCCACCCAAGAAGAGGTTATAGCATTATATAACAAAATAATAGAACAAGACAATTATGTACCAAAAATTACTTATTTAAATTAACAATAGAGGAAATATAAATGAAATTATCGAAAAATACGTTAGACATTTTGCGCAACTTCGCTATATTAAATGGCAATATATTTATTCCTGCTGGGAATGTTATAAAAACTATGAGCGTGATAGGGAATGCCCTTGCATCGGTAACAGTTGAAGAAACATTTGATAAAGATGTGAGTATTTATGATTTATCAGAACTACTTTCGGTGTTAAATATTGCTCCAGATGGTGATATTACTCTTCATGAAAATCGTTTGGATGTAAAATGGGGGGCTAGTCGTGTAAAGTATGCTTACGCGGATCAGATACTACTTCGGGATGCAATAGCCGCGAGTAAGAAGAATGTTAATTTTCCCGAAGTTGATGTAGAGTTTAACTTAACTGGAGAAACTTTAGTATCTTTACATAAAGCCTCATCAATACTAAAGGCACCTTATGTTGGTATTTTTGCTAATGGTGATATAGTTAGTCTTAAAGTGTTTGATAAGGCACTTGTTAATGCGAATGTGTTTGTAGTTGATACCGATGCCACTAGTACTGAATATTTTACAGTGGTTCTTGATATTGCAAATCTTAAATTACTATCTGGCGATTATACAGTTAGTTTAAGTAGAAGAAATATTATTCGTTTTGCACATATTGGTGATGATTTAGTTTATTATATTACTGCCGACACAGCCAGTGTGTGGAAATAAAATTTGTTTTATAAAAGATATGAGTATATTGCTCAAGATGGTACGCATTATCTAGTACGACTAAGGATATATGGTAATAAACATATTTTTGTTACCTATATTCCTTTAGGAGTAGAAACACGTAAATTTAATGAGGAAAATAAGTGATAACAAATAATAATGAATACATTTGGGTAGAAAAATATAGACCCCAAACAATAAATGATATAATTTTACCGGATGATATAAAAAATACCTTATTAAGTATTGTTGAGAATGGTAATATTGGTAATTATATTTTCAATGGGACTAGTGGGACTGGTAAAACTACAGCAGCATATGCTTTGTGTAATGAAATAAATGCTGATGTATTATTTATAAAAACTCCAAGCGAGAGTTCTATAGATTTACTTAGAACAAAATTAACTCAATTCGCATCATCAGTATCATTGGATGGTAATCTTAAGGTAATAATATTAGATGAAGCAGATAGGTCAAATGATCACTTCCAAACAGCGCTAAATACGCTTATTGAAGCATTTAGTGCTAACACAAGATTTATTTTAACTACAAATAATATACATCGGTTAATACCTGCGTTAATTTCAAGATGTAAGCCAATTGAGTTCAAAATAGCAAAACAAGAGCAGCCAAAATTAGCAACCCAATTATTAAAAAGAGTTCAAGAAATTCTAACAGAAAATAATATAGAATTTGATAAAAAAGTTATTCAAACCCTTATCATAAAATATTTTCCAGACTGTAGGCGAATTATCAATGAATTGCAATATTATTCATCAACTGGGGCTATAATTGATGTTGGCATTTTAGCAAATCTTTCTAGTGATTCTTTAAATGAAGTCATAGAATTTTTAAAGGAGAAGGATTTCACCAAAGCCAGAAAATGGGTTGCTAATAATTCTAATGAAGACCCATTATTATTATTTAAGGCAATTTATAATAAATCAATAACAGCAATGAAACCTGAGTCTATACCAGAATTAGTATTGATTCTTGCTAAGTATGGATTTCAGTCTACTTCAGTAGGTGATCAGGAGATCAATAACATTGCATGTCTAGTTGAAATCATGTCGTCAACACATTGGCAATAAATTCTTGACAACTCAACCAAAGGAGTTTATAATATGGTTACTGTTTTAGAAGAACCATTGCCAAAAGTTAAGAAAAGGAAGGTTCAAAGTAGACTGGCAAGTTTTCTCGAAAGTCTCAGTAATGAATCAGTAGGATATACAATTAATACCATAATCCAGGTAGCAGTATTCCCATTTTTTGGAATATTTCTATCTTTGTCTGCCAACATGTTGACAAGTGGTATTCATAGTTTTTTTGGATTATCAAGAATTTATATCCTACGAAGAATTTTCAGTGGATTCGGAAAAAAGCAGACATCCAAAGGTAGCGCATTGGAATGCGTAACAAATATTGTGGCAAGCGTATTTATAAATTTTCTTGTAACAATGTTTGTCTATCCTTTCGTTGGGGTACATATACCCATTAGTAGTAACATTGGAATTACAATGGTATTTTTATTAGTAACTTTAATAAGAATGTATATATTACGAAGATGGTTCAATATGATAATGGTACGACGAAGAAAAGCAAAGAAAGCCTTAAAGAAAGCAATGAAAGCCAGAAGTAGGGCATTGTTAATAGAACAAATGGAGTATATAAATGGTAACGGTTGAAGATTTAATTAGACTAGGTGAAGATTTTGAAATTGATACACCAGTGTACGTACAAAGTGGGTATAACCGATTTAAGATTAATTCATTTGTTGAAAAGAATGGAGAAATTATATTTATTTTAGATCAAGATGCAAGTAACCCCACAAAGGCGAAAGTGTAATGACATTAAGTCCTTTCGACTATACCAAAAGTATTGATAGTAAGTCAGAAAAACTTCCCATTGATGATTATAATGCTTTTATAGTAAATAGAGCATTAAGTTTTGGGTATGATACTTGCTTATTTAGTAATGCAATGAATATGTATCCAGACCTTGATAAGCAAATGCAATATGATTTTCTATATTATGGAATTCCTGCTAAACGCCGATTCAATAAATGGATAAAATGTGAGAAAACTGAAGGTATAGATATTATTATGGAATATTACAATTGCAGTTTGCAAAAAGCAATCGAATATGCTACAATATTAAACGAAGAACAAAAGAAAGAACTTAAACGTATATTAGACAAAGGTGGAAAAACTAAATGAAAATATTATTAAATGATCAAATAGAATTAGATGAATTATCACCAGAAATGATTGCAGAAGCCTTTTGGGAACTTGATGATACACAGCAAGCAAAGTTCTATAATCATTTGGCAGACCTTGCTTCGGAGTGGAATTTGTCAATGCAAATGCAATATATTACTGACAATAAGGAATTAACATTAGGTGGACGTAGAGTGATGGGTAAAATTGGTGATTATAGTCATTGGGGATTGGTTCCAAAACTAAAGATGAATCCAACAACAGGTAAAGAAACAGTTGAGTAGGAGAACAAAAATGAAAGGGGAATTATTTGCAAGTCTACTAGATCAAATTGAAAAAGACCAGAAATACATAGAAGAGCGTGTTAAAGAACGACCATATATGGAAAATGTATCAAAATTAGTAGCAGATGCGTGGAATATGCCCCATGAAATTGATATACCAGCAATACTTGTTGAAATAGGAAAGGAGAACAAAAATGAGTCATGAAGAACTAATTTTAAAGTTAACTCTAGGTAAAGTAATACAATTCAAAACAGATAGGAAAAATTATTATGGACATGTATTAGGATTTGTTTATAACCCAAGTTATAATTTAGAAACTGCCATTGTTGTACAAAAATATGATGTAGAAGTTTTGGTTGATTTGGAGGATATTTTGATATGAGGTATGAAGAAACTCATTGGAATAGATTGACAAACAATGCTCATGTAATACTTCGGAAAAGTTATTTGTTGTGGATTGCAGAACAAGAAAGAAAACACATGGCACAACTTGCATATTATACAGAATTAATGCTGGAACAGAATCCAGAATGGCGTTCTGAACACATTTTGCAAGATGATTTTGACTATGATTATTATTCTAGTTGACTTTAGTTTGGAACCTGATATAATATACCATACTTAAATATAGGAAAATAAATGAGCAGATTCTACACCGATGTTCAACTTGTGGGTAATACCATACTCCATAGCTATTATGATCAAGGCATTCGTTATAGGGATCGTCTTGATTATGCGCCATCGTTATATATTAATTCTAACAAAGAAGAGATATATAAGACAATTTACGGACAAAATCTAAGTAAAATTGACTTCTTGGACATTGATGGCGCGAAGGCGCACATTAAGAGTTATAAGGATGTGCATGGGTATAAAATTTTTGCTAATAACAAATGGGCAAACAATTTTATATCAACACAATATCCAGCTGATTCAGTCGAATATGATTTTGATAATTTAAGTGTTTCTACGGTTGACATCGAAACGACTGCTCAGTATGGTGGAGTAAATGTAGTCGATGCGGCAGAAGAAATTCTCTTAATAACAATTCATAATAATAAAAAAGGCATTATAACTTTTGGTTCAAGACCTTATGAAGGAATATATAAAGATAATTATGTTCTTTGTAATGATGAATATGCGCTTTTGAAGACATTTTTAACATACTGGCGAAATAATTATCCAGATATTCTCACATCTTGGAATGGCGATACATTTGACGTTCCTTATATCGTAAGAAGAATGGAAAAGACTATAGGAACTGAAGAGATGAAATTTCTTAGTCCTTGGAGAATTGTACGCGAGAAGATGCGAAATATCAATAATAAGGACGTTATTACATATTTGCTTCATGGGATACAGCAATTGGATTATCTCGCCTTATATAAGAAATTTAGGCTTATTCCGCGACCAAATTACCGATTGGATACAATTTGTGAAGAAGAATTGGGCGAAGGAAAACTTCAAAATCCTGGTGATAGTTTTATCGAATTTTATACTGACCACTGGGAAACGTTCGTCAATTATAATGTAAGGGATGTTACTTTAATTGTCGAACTAGAAGCAAAATTAAAACTTATTGAAGTTGCTACAACAATGTCGTACTCATCTCATGTAAATTATAGTGATGTATTTTCTCCAGTTGCACTATGGGAAAGTATTATAAATAGTTATTTACTTAATAAAAATGTTATTATACCTTTAGAAAGAGAATCATTTGATGTTGTATCATATGATGGAGCATTTGTAAAACAACCAAAGGGTGGTTTAAAAGGATGGTTATGTAGTTTTGATGCTGCTTCTTTGTATCCATCAATTATTATGGCATTAAATATTAGTCCAGAAACATTAATACCAGAACGCCAACCAGTAACCATAGATGGCATTTTAAATCATGAATATACCCCACCCATAGGTTGTACATTAGCAGCTAATGGTACTCAATATTCTAAAGATTTTCAAGGAT
>Ga0302284_1000406_pt1 | contig 20446 bp, 15 predicted proteins | sample III_Fen_E2_1_FD_198760 | JGI IMG/M metagenome (GOLD analysis project Ga0302284, IMG submission 198760) | Peat permafrost microbial communities from Stordalen Mire near Abisko, Sweden - III_Fen_E2_1 | ecosystem: Environmental > Terrestrial > Soil > Wetlands > Permafrost | place: Sweden: Abisko...
AAACGTGAACATAAATAACAGGGTAAAACTCACGCTGGGTAGCAAGGAGGTGATTGGTTTCCAAAACTATCAGGGAACCGGATTTATAATTGAAGGAACAGCTACTTATCTGGAATCCGGGGCGACTTACGAAATGATGAAAGAAAAATTCTCCTTCCTCACCCGAGTAGTGGAAATAACCGTTACCTCAATCAAGCAAAAAATCTGAAAAATTAGATTAAATAAAGCGTTTTAAATAGAAAAGCCTGCTGATAAATAGCAGGCTTTTCTATTTTATTGAAAAAAAACAATCATATAATTATAAATCGGTTATCAATTTAAATTTAGGAACCAAAAGTTTCATTAAACTCCATGCTAACAGATAAGCAAATGCACAAACACTAAACATGATACTATATGCAACTCCCGTGCTTAAAGTACCATCAAGATAACCGGCAAGCAACTGAATAAGTACACCACCAATTCCGCCTGCAGCAGTTCCGATACCTGTTATTGAACCCACTGCTTTTTTTGGAAACATATCTGATACTGTGGTATATAAATTAGCAGACCAAGCTTGATGAGCAGCTCCGCCTAAACAAATGACCGCAATAGCAAAAACAATTCCGTATGACGCTAAATGTTGTGTAGCCAACAAAGCTAAAGGAACAAAAGCAATTATTAATAATGAGGTCATACGAGACCTGTAGGCTTCCCAACCCTTATTCATAAAGGTCATCGATATAGATCCTCCGTACACAGAGCCAAAAATAGCAATACCAAAAACAATAAAATTTGAGAGCATGACATACGATGCTGTCTTTTCAGGAGTCATCCCTACACAAAATTGTTGTCTCACATAGGTAGGTAGCCAAAATAATAAGAACCACCAAACACCGTCTGTACAAAATTTGCCAACTACAAATGACCATGTTTGACGATAAGTCAATAATTTAAACCACGAAATTTTGTCGGATTTATCCGCTTTATTATCATTGTTGTTTTCAGCAATTCCATCAAGATCACTATGAATATAGTCATATTCTGCTTGGGAAAGTTTACCCTTGTCCAACATTTTTAGTGGAGTGCCATAAAAAATACCCCAGAAGATGAGCCAAAAGAAGCCAAGTAAACCTGTAATTATAAAGGCCATTTGCCAACCGCTAAGTTGACCTAAAAATTCAGAACCTTTTGTCCATGTTAACAAGCACCAAGGAACAAATAAAGCACAAATCATAGCTCCGATATTAGATCCGGAATTAAAAATACCAGTAGCCAATGCTCTTTCTTTTTTGGGAAACCATTCTGCCACGGTTTTAATGGAAGAGGGAAAGTTTCCCGCCTCACCCGCACCAAAAAAACTTCGAGCTATACTCTGAGCCACAAGTGACTTACCCACGAATGCGCTTAAAATACCTGAAAAAGACCAGATAATTAAAGAAAGAGCCAAACCTAATTTTGTCCCAATCTTATCGATGATAATTCCTGCGAATACTGTAGATAAGGAATAAACAATCGTAAAAATTGAAGTTAAATAAGAAAATTGTTGCGATGTCCAGCCAAATCCATTAGTAGAACAAAAATAATCCTTTAAAAAGCCGATAACATTACGATCCATGTAATTTACCGTTGTTGAGAATAAAAGTAAGGTTACAATTATCCAGCGGTAATTACCAATTTTCTCGGTAGTTGATTTATTCATAAGTATATTTTAAGGAGATATGATTTAAACTTATTTGCGTACTTTTTTTATTATTGCCAATGTGTCACTGCATAGTTTGCTGATACCAGCCCAGTCTTTAGCTTTAATCAGTTCGGCAGGAAAGAGATTTGATGCCATTCCCACACAAGTAACTCCAGCATCAAACCATGCTTTCAGGTTAGCTTCTTCGGGTTTCACACCACCTGTCACCATTAGATTCGACCACGGCATTGGTGCTATTAAACCTTTAACAAAAGATGCACCCAATACATCGCCCGGAAATACCTTACACAAGTCACATCCGGCTTCCTGCGCAAAACCAACTTCGGATACAGAGCCACAACCCGGTGTGTAAGGCACCAGTCGACGGTTGGCTACTTTAGCTATTTCAGGATTGAAAAGTGGACCCACAATAAAATTAGTTCCCAACTGAATATAAAGAGCTGCAGTAGGAGCATCTACTATTGATCCTACTCCTAAAATCATTTCAGGACATTCTTTGCTCGAAAATTTCACTAATTCGCCGAAAACTTCATGGGCAAAATCGCCTCGATTGGTAAACTCAAATGCACGGACACCACCCTGATAACAAGCCTTAAGAACGTTTTTAGCTATTTCAATATCGCTATTGTAAAATACAGCAACCATTCCGGTTTCCTGCATAGCTGTAATTACTTGAATTTTGTTGAATCTCATTTTGTATAATTTTACCCCCGCCCCTTGAAAGGGAGAAAGAAATGTTAGTATTGTTTTATCTTACAACTCGCCCACAACCATCACCACCCATAAGCCCTTCTACTTCAGATACAGTTACCAGATTGTAGTCTCCGTAAATAGTGTGTTTCAGGCAGGAAGCTGCTACCGCAAATTCCAACGCTTTTTGATCGCTATCGGTATATGTCAGCAATCCATAGATTAAACCACCCATAAACGAATCACCTCCACCTACACGGTCAACAATGTGTGTAATATCATAACGCTTTGATTGATAAAGCGTACCATTGCTGTAAAGTACACCACCCCAGGTATTATGGTTAGCATTAATAGAGCCACGCAATGTAATGATTACTTTTTGGGTACGAGGAAATTTCTTCATCATCTGTGTACAAACTGATTCAAATTCAGCTGCATCTACTTCGCCACCGGTATGTGCAACATCAAAGCCTTCAGGTTTGATGCCGAATACTTTCTCAGCATCTTCCTCATTTCCTAAAATAATATCGCATCCTGCAACCAACGCTGGCATTACTTCGGCAGCAGTTTTTCCATATTTCCAAAGGTTTTTACGATAGTTCAAATCCGTTGAAACGGTAACACCCATTTCGTTGGCTATTTGAATAGCTTCAAGACAAGCATCGGCTGCACCCTGAGACAATGCAGGAGTAATACCTGTCCAGTGAAACCAATCAGCATCTTTGAAAATTTCGCGCCAGTTAACCATTCCGGGTTTAATATCTGCAATAGAAGAGTTAGCACGGTCGTATACTACTTTGCTGGCACGCGCAACTGCACCTGTTTCGAGAAAATAAATGCCTACGCGATCACCACCACGTAAGATTTCGTTTGTGCCCACACCATATTTACGCAAATTCATGATACATGATTCTGCGATGTCATTTTTAGGTAAACGGGTTACAAATTCTGTTTTCATACCGTAGTTTGCCAGTGATACAGCTACATTGGCTTCACCGCCACCAAAAGTGGCTGTAAATTGTGTGACCTGACTAAAACGCTCAAAACCAGGCGTTGCTAAACGAAGCATGATTTCTCCAAATGTTACAATCTTTTTACTCATTATTTCCTTTGTAATTTTGTATTTCGGCATTAATTATGCAGAAATAATCTGTTTGTAATTATATATCGTTCAAAAATTAAAAAAACTTTTTGCGTTATTATAACTGATGTCTTCTACTATTTTACCAATAAAATCCAATTCCTGATGAGGTAATAATCCTTTTTCTACATCGTCTCCAATTAAATTGCACAATATGCGGCGAAAATACTCATGACGAGGATAAGAAAGAAAACTGCGGGAATCTGTCAACATACCTACAAACCGGCTTAATAAACCCATAACAGAAAGTGAATTTAGCTGTTTTTCTATTCCATCTTTCTGATCCAAAAACCACCAACCCGATCCAAATTGTATTTTACCAGCTATAGTTCCGTCCTGAAAATTACCAATCATGGTAGCAATCATTTCATTATCGGCAGGATTTAAATTGTAAAGGATAGTTTTTGTCAGTTTATTCTGCGAATCCAGACGGTCTAAAAATTTTGATAAATTTTTAGCAATACTGAAACTTCCGATTGAATCAAAACCAGTATCAGCACCCACCTGATTGAACAAACGTGTATTGTTATTCCTAATTACACCAAAATGAAATTGTTGTGTCCAGCCTTTTTCCCAGTCCATTTCAGCGAAAATAACGAGCATAGCCGATTTAAATTTAAGTGTTTCGCTATGAGTAAGAGCTTGTCCACTATATACTTTGTTGAATATTGATTTTATTTCAGCTTCGGTATAGTCTTCTGCGTAAAACTCTTCTATTCCGTGGTCTGATAGTTTACAGCCTTGTGCTTGGAAGAAATCCTGGCGTTTGCGTAGTGCAAGTATCATATCGTCAAAACCTGAAATGCTTACACCCGATACTTCGGCAAGCTGCTCTACATAAGCTTGAAATGCAGCCGGATTTTCTACTGCCATAGCTTTATCAGGTCTCCATGTTGGCAACATTTTCACTGCAAAGTTATCATTTCTGGTTTTTATGTGATATTCAAGCGAATCAATAGGATCGTCGGTGGTACATACAGCCTCTACCTTATATTTAAGCATCAGATTGCGGGCTGAATATTCAGGAGTTTGCAACTTGGCAGTACACTCGTCGTAAATCTCACGGGCAGTTTTGGGCGATAAAAGCTTTTCTACTCCGAAGCCGGTTTTCAGTTCCAAATGTGTCCAGTGGTACAGTGGATTACGCATAGTGTACGGCACTGTTTCGGCCCATTTTTCAAATTTTTCCCAATCCGAAGAGTCTTTTCCTGTACAATATTTTTCAGCTATACCGTTGGTACGCATAGCCCGCCATTTATAATGATCACCGCCAAGCCATATTTCTGTCAGTGACTTAAACTGATAATCATTAGCCACCATAGAAGGTATCAAATGACAGTGGTAATCTATAATGGGTTGGTGAGCTGCATAGCTGTGATATAATTCTTGCGCGGTTTTTGTTTGTAAAAGAAAATTTTCATCTAAAAAGTCTTTCATGATAATTTATCCTGTTTGATATGATATTTAAGTGTTTATTTTACTCATTTACAAGTTTACTGCCGATTAATAACACTCTGCTATGAAATATATCTTGCAAAACAGACAAAAAATGTTTTGAGCTTAAGTCACAAATTATGAGCGAATTATATCTACAGGGCAACTGTAATGAGCAGCTCCGTGTTCGCCCACGAAGATACAAATAATTTTATATAAACGAAAATATACATTTTTTATTCAACATATTTCTGTTGTGTAGTATTTATATTCAAAACATCATAACCTTGATTATATGTACTTTATAATGATATATTGTATTTCAAACAAGGTAATATAATAAAATTTGTAGCGCTTATATTATAGTTTTACCAATGCTTATTTGAGTAGTTGGAGGTAATATAGGAACAATAAAGACACGAATGAATCGTGTCTTTATTTAAAGATAAACCTTAAGAGGATTAAAATAATTCTTTTCTCAATATCTTATTTAGAAGGAGCTATTAATTTATAACCTTTTCCGTGAATATTGATAATAATCAGGTTGGTGTCAGCTTTCAATAATTTACGCAATTTGCATAAATATACATCCATGCTTCTACCATTGAAATAGTTATTTTCATCCCAGATGGTTTCCAACAGATATTTGCGCTCCAACATTACGTTAGGATTAGCTGCTAACAGAATTAGCAAGTGTAATTCTTTGTTTGTAAGTCTTGTAGTTTCAGCTCCAAGTGTAAGAGTTTTTTTCTGAACATCAATTGAATAAGCTCCGATTGTATAATAAGGAGTTTTCAATAGTTTTTCAAGAGCTTCGCTATGAGCTTTGAAAATGATTCTTTCGTTTTCCATTTTGCTTCTTTTTTTTAGTGTTAATATATAGTGAACAGTAAGTGAATGACAAATTCGTAATCTGATTTTTGTTTGTTTGATATATTATCTAAGCTGCATTAACTTTAACAAGAGATACTATTAAATTGTTCGCAATTATTACATGTTTAATTTGATATTTTTTGAAAATCTTATTCCAAGCTGATTATCTTAAATTTCAAATCCTTTGTAGATGCATATTTCAGGTAAAATATCAACTGGAAAATAAAACAAAATATTTGAGATTTTTTTTTAAATAAATCGTTCCGTTATAACAAATCTTTGTTTTTCTAATTAGCACAAACTTTAATTTAAAAATTAGAATATGCAAAACTACACATTTCATTTGAAAAAACAAAAAGTAAGTTAATCAATTTGATGTTAACATGCTGTTTTTATCATCAGTTGCACAGGCTACTTTTTACAAATATGTATGTTTTAATGATCACGTTAAAAACACATCGGCATGTTAAGTCTTTGTATTATAAATGTTTATTATTTAAAAAAAATACTATTTTGTGTTCTTACACAAGCATGAAAAATAAATTGCTTTTCTGTAAAAAAAGTTGTACTTTTGTCTGAAATTTTTTATATAGCTACACTGGGCAAGCACATTGCATAAAAAAGATGGAAAACACGGGAGATAAGATTCGAATTAAAGACATTGCTAAATTGGCAGGAGTATCAGAAGGAACTGTGGACAGAGTAATACATCAGCGTGGCGATGTATCAGCCAAAAGCCTCAATGCAGTACAGAAAGTGCTCGATGAGATTAATTATAAACCCAATCTTATTGCCCGCTCACTGGCATCAAAAAAGCACTTTTACTTTGTATGTCTTATTCCCGAACACAGACAGCAAGATTATTGGCAAAGTGTAAATAATGGCTTCCAACAGGCAGCAGAAGAGTTTGTGCACTATAATGTGCGAATAAAACAGCTATATTTCAATCAGTTCGATGCCCAAAGTTTCACCCGTACTTACGAGGAAATACTGCAACTAAAACCTGATGCAGTCTTTGTGGCACCTATCTTCCGAGATGAAACACTGAAATTTACTGCAGAGTTGGACGCATTAGATATTCCGTTTTCGTTTATCGATTCCATCGTTGATGATACTAATTTCGTTACTTACTACGGACAACACTCTTTTCAGAGTGGCTATATTGCAGCTAAATTATTGTTGAGTTCCTTTAAGCAAGATGAAAAAGTAATGATTGTGCGTACACGTCGTAACGGAGCTGTTTCAAACCAGACTAGAAACCGTTACAACGGCTTTATGCAATATGTAAAGGACGTGGAAATGATAGATAAACTGAAGGTCATTAACCTCGAGTTTAACGACATTGACGAAGTTTCCAACTTGCAAAAGGTACGTGAAGCATTTGAAAATAATAGCAATATTAAAGCTGCTATTACTTTTACCTCCAAAGTGTACCGCTTGGCGAATTATCTTGAAAAGCTACAACACGACGATGTGCACATAATAGGCTATGACTTGCTGGAGAAAAACGTACATTACCTGAAACAGGGAATCGTATCATATCTCATAGCACAACGCCCGGACAAGCAGGCTTATTTTACTGTTCAGGACATGTGCAAGGAGCTTATTTTTAAGCAAGAAATATCGCGAATAAACTATGTACCGATAGATGTTTTGATGAAAGAAAATATAGATTATTATTTAAAATTCAACGAGTAATTATCCAATACACAGTGTTTGGATATTATTTAAAAAATATTGTATACAATGACAAATCTTTTTGATGTAAAAAACAAAGTGGTGGCGATCACTGGAGGATGCGGTATTCTGGGCCGCGGTATGGCCGAATATATGTGCGAACAAGGTTGTAAAGTAGTCATTCTGGATCGAATGGTAGAAGCCGGCGAAAGTTTGGTGGCTAATCTGAAATCCAAAGGATTCGAAGCTTTCTTTGTATCTACCGATGTATTGAACAAAGAAGTGCTCGAACAAAATGCTGCCGATATCATGGCTAAATACGGTCGTATTGACGTGTTAGTAAATGCAGCCGGCGGTAATATGGCAGGTGCTACCATTGGTCCCGACAATACTATTTTTGACCTGGAAGTAGATGCTTTCCGCAAGGTAGTGGACTTGAATCTTTTTGGTACCGTATTGCCGACTATGGTATTCTCTAAAATTATGGTTGATCAAAAGCAGGGTAGTATTATCAATATATCTTCCGAATCGGCACTTCGTCCATTGACGCGTGTAGTAGGTTATAGTGCTTCAAAAGCTGCAGTAACCAACTTTACAAAATATCTTGCAACTGAATTAGCAACCAAATTTGGTGAAGGTTTGCGTGTAAATGCTATGGCTCCGGGTTTCTTCCTGACTGAGCAAAACCGCACGTTGATGACCAATCCTGATGGTTCATTAACTGCACGCGGTGAAAAAATCATTGCGCACACACCATTTGGTCGTTTTGGTGAACCTGAAGAATTGTTTGGAACATTACACTGGCTGGCCAGCGATGCTTCTAAATTTGTAACCGGTACGTTGACTGTTATCGACGGTGGTTTTGATGCATTTGCTATTTAAACCCCTAGCCCCTAAAGGGGAACCAGGTAAGTTTTATATTTTTATTCGTTTAATGAATTAAGGTTTTAGGAGTAATATTTAGAAAAATCCCCTTATTGTCTGAAGGAGAATAGACTAGCTTTATTCCCCTTTAGGGGTTAGGGGTCAATAAAATTATGTATTTATGTAAACAATCGTGGAGATGGTATGGTCCCAATGACCCTGTATCGCTCGCAGATATTCGTCAGGCAGGAGCTACCGACATAGTGAATGCACTGCATCAGATTCCGAACGGTCAGGTATGGACAGTAGAAGATATTATGGAACGCAAAAATATGATCGTAGATGCAGGTCTTATCTGGTCGGTGGTAGAGAGCGTTCCGATTCACGAACATATCAAAACCCAAACCGGAGATTTTCAGGTATATATTGACAATTATAAAACATCGGTGCGCAATCTGGCTGCCTGTGGTATCTACACTATTACGTACAACTTTATGCCCGTGCTGGACTGGACTCGCACTGATCTGGCTTATACCATGCCCGACGGCTCCAAAGCCCTGCGCTTCGAGATGGCTGCTTTCGTGGCATTCGACCTGTTTATACTGAAACGTTCGAATGCAGAGAAAGACTACACGCCGGAGCAAATAGAAAAAGCCAAAGCACGTTTCGAAGGCATGACCGACGACGAAAAACAATTGCTTACCCGCAATATGATAGCCGGTTTGCCGGGATCGGAAGAGAGCTTTACCGTAGAGCAATTCCAACAGGCACTGGACAGATACAAAGACATTGATGCCGAAAAACTTCGAAGCAATTTGATTTATTTCTTGTCCGAAATTTGTCCTGTGGCTGATGAAGTAGGAGCGCGGTTGGTGATTCATCCCGATGATCCACCTGCATCCATTCTGGGATTACCACGTATATTAAGCAGGGAAGAAGATTTTGCCAAGTTAATTCAAGCAATTCCAAATCAATCGAATGGTTTATGTCTTTGCACCGGTTCATTTGGTGTGAGTAGTGCCAATGATTTAGCCGGAATGATGGAGCGATTTGGCGATCGGATTGATTTTGTACATTTCAGAAGTACGCAACGCGATGAAGAAGGTAATTTCCATGAAGCAAACCATCTTGAAGGCGATGTGGACATGTACGGAGTAATGAAAGCTTTGGTGCTTTTACAACAACGTCGCAAGTGTTCAATTGCCCTACGTCCTGATCATGGACATCAAATGTTGGACGATCTGAAGAAGAAAACTAATCCGGGCTATTCCGGTATTGGTCGTCTCAGAGGACTGGCCGAATTACGTGGGTTGGAAATGGGAATTGCCAAGTCTATACTTTAGGACGTTCTTCCCGATGAATTAATCGGGCAATATAAAATAATGAAAGGTTGTACGGTAAGTGAAAACTTATTGTGCAGCCTTTTTTGTTTTCGGGGAATAAAAATGAATTTATTAATCTGAAAACATTACTTTTGTATAACATAAAAGTGAGTATGAAAATAATTATCGACGATAAAATACCTTATATACAGGGTGCATTTGAGGGTGTGGCTGAAGTGATCTACTTGCTGGGAAATAAAACAACACCTGAAATAGTGAAAGATGCCGACGTAATTGTGACCCGAACTCGCACTATTTGCAATGAAAAGTTGTTGGCTGGCTCTGAGGTAAAATTTATAGCTACGGCAACCATTGGCTATGATCATATCGATACTGATTATTGCGAAGCAGCGGGCATTAAATGGACAAATGCCCCGGGGTGCAATTCCAAATCGGTGGAACAATACATAGCCTCCGCACTTATGGTACTGGCGCAGAAAAAAAACTGGGTGCTGACCGAAAAATGCATCGGCATAGTGGGTGTAGGCAATGTAGGTAGCAAAGTGGCTACCGTATGTAAGCTTCTGGGCATGAAAGTGCTACTCAACGACCCCCCACGTGAGCGTGCCGAAGGTAGAGGAGATTTTGTAAGTCTGCAACGCGTGCTGGACGAAGCCGATATTATCAGCCTACACGTGCCACTCAACATAACCGGCGAAGATACCACGTTTCATCTGTGTAACCGCACTCTTTTTGCCTCGCTAAAAAGAAAACCCGTGCTAATCAACTCCTGCCGGGGCGAAGTGATTGACACTACATCCACCAAAGAAGCTTTGCGCGCAGGGCAACTGTCGGGCTTTGTGTGCGACTGCTGGGAGAACGAACCGGACATAGACCTTGAACTGTTGGCACTTACCGACCTGGCAACACCACATATAGCAGGATACTCGCGCGACGGAAAAGCCACTGGAACATTGATGAGCGTACAGGCAATCAGCGATTTTTTTTCACTCGGACTGAACAACTGGTGCCCTTTAGGGGTTGAATTACCTGTACATCCCATTATTGAAATTGATGGTACAGGTCTGACAGAACAGGACATAATAGCGAAAGCTGTGCTCAGCACGTATGATATTCGTGACGATGACAGCCGTTTCAGAGCCGACACCACGGAGTTTGAGATGCAACGCGGCGATTACCCTGTACGCAGGGAGTTTCCTGCCTATACGCTCAACACTGTCAACGTACCCGAAGCGATAGTGGAAAAACTGAAACAGTGGGGTTTTAAACACTGCTGAATCCCTTCCACATAGGATGGGATGTTTAGTACAGATAGATTTTTCGCAAAACAATAATAACTAACAAGTAATGCTTACCGGTCTTCTTCGCAGAAGATTTTCCGTAAGCTTCAATTTTTTTATGAAAAAGGCAGACATTGGATTAATTGGGTTGGCCGTGATGGGTGAAAACCTGGCGTTGAATATGGAAAGTAAAGGGTTCACTGTTGCTGTTTACAACAGAACCGTACCCGGAATAGAAGAAGGCGTGGTGGATAGATTTATCAACTCGCGCGGTGCCGGAAAAAATTTTATCGGTTCCACCGATATGCATAAGTTTGTGCAGTCAATAGCCGCTCCCCGCAAGGTATTTATGATGGTAAAAGCCGGTAAACCGGTTGATGAACTTATTGAACAACTTATCCCGCTCCTCGAACCGGGTGACATTATTATTGATGGTGGAAATTCGCATTACCCCGATACCATACGCCGCACAGGCTATGTTGAAAACAAAGGTTTACTCTTCGTTGGTACAGGAGTTTCGGGCGGTGAAGAAGGTGCGTTGCTGGGACCATCCATGATGCCCGGAGGTTCTCCCGCTGCCTGGCCTGCTGTAAAAGAAATTTTCCAAAGCATCTCCGCCAAAGTAGAGGATGGCACACCATGTTGTGATTGGGTGGGCGAAGGCGGTGCCGGACACTTTGTAAAAATGGTGCATAACGGCATAGAATACGGCGATATGCAAATTATCAGCGAAGCTTATCAAGTAATGAAAGATTTGCTTGGGCTAAGTGCCGATGATATGCACGAAGTATTTAAAGAATGGAATAAAGGTGATTTGGATTCGTACCTGATAGAAATTACTGCTGAAATACTAGCTTTTAAAGATGAAAAAGGCGAACCCTTGGTTGAAAAGATACTGGACAGCGCCGGACAAAAAGGAACCGGCAAGTGGACAGCCGTTACGGCGCTCGACTTTGGCATTCCGCTGACATTGATTGGCGAATCGGTATTTGCCCGTTGCCTGTCGGCTCAGAAAGATTTGCGTGTGTTGGCTTCCAAGTCCATACAAGGACCGAAACCGGTGTTTAGTGGCGACAAAGTTCAACTGATTTCCGACCTGAAGGATGCTGTGTTCGGAGCAAAAATCATTTCGTATGCCCAGGGGTATAACCTGATGAAGGAGGCTGCCAACGAATACAACTGGAACCTGAACTACGGTGGCATTGCTTTGATGTGGCGCGGAGGATGTATTATTCGCTCGATATTCTTAGCTGATATTAAAAAAGCATTCGATACCAACCCTGCGTTGGAAAACCTGTTGCTCGATCCTTACTTTAAAGATATTGTGGAAAAAGCTCAGGCAGGATGGCGAAGGGTGTGTGCTGAAGCGCTCACCAACGGCATTCCGGTTCCGGCACTTACTTCGGCGCTTTGCTATTTCGACGGATTGCGTACAGCACAGCTGCCTGCCAACCTACTTCAGGCACAGCGCGACTACTTCGGGGCGCATACCTACGAGCGTACAGACCAGCCACGCGGCAAATTCTTCCACACCAACTGGACGGGGAGAGGAGGAGATACTTCTTCTACAACCTATGTGGTGTGAAATATTTGCTAAAAATTTTAAAAGACTGATTTGTGTTTGTGCAGATCAGTCTTTTTTTTGTTTATTTGCATGTTAATAGGATGATCTGATAATGTGTAGATGTGATGATTTGGTGATATGGTAATATGGTAATGACCTGATGGGTTTGCTAATTTGTAAATAATGAATATACGTCTACGGTTTTTCTTTGTGTGGCTCTCGGTTTTACCTATTTTCGGATTAGCACAAGCTAAACTGAGAGTGGAAAGTCAGCGTGTGGTGGTAGGGGAAACCCTGCACTACAAGGCTCGCTGGGGTGTACTCACCATTGGCTCTGCCAGCACCCGCATAGATAAAACCCTCTACAATGTTGGTACGAATACCTGCTACAAGGTGGATATCAACGGGCAAACCAACGGACTGGCCAAACTTTTCTACGTGAAAGATTCCTGGACGGCGTATATTGATACGGCTACCATCACCACGCATCAGTCATACAGAAGCATACGCGAAGGCAGCTACGAGCTGGACGAGCAGATTCGCTTTGACCAACCCAATAACAAAGCCGAGGTAAAGGTGTACGACAAGAAAACCAAAACCTATGTACTGAAAAAAGTCTACGATACGCACGACAATGTACGCGATGTGATAGCGGGCGTGATGACTTTCCGGCTGGTAGATTTATCTCGATACAGGAAAGGCGAGACCTTCATTGTCAACGGATTTTACGAAGACGAAGGCTACAAAATAGAGGTCACCTATTGCGGCGAAGAAATTATCAAAACCACCCTTGGCAACATGCGCTGCTACAAAGTAAAACCCACCATCCCCAAAAACAACGTGTTCGATGGCAAGGATGCCATCACCATTTGGCTCTCGGCCGATAACGCACAGGTAATCATGCGTATCAAAGCCCGGCTCTTTATCGGCAGCATGAGTATAGAGCTACAGGACTGAGACCGTGGACACCCATCTGTAATCATATACTTCCCATCATTTTATACGATTATCTTATCCCTTTCATATTTCCTGTATTATCACTGTGTAACTTATTTAGCACAAAAAAAACGAGCTTAAAGGCTCGTTTTTTTTGTCAGTATATTTAATCTTCGTTTATCAACCACATTTTGAATAACCACAACTGCTACATTTTAAGCAACCTTCCTGATAAACAAGTGTTTTTTGTCCACATTCAGGACATGGTTGTTCCTTAATTTGAGTGCCATCCGGAATGTATTTCTTTAGAGCGCGCTCTACACCAACTTTCCAGGTGTTAATTGACTCGCTGTCTAACTGCAACCCTGAAACCAGTTTAATAACTTGATCAATAGGCATTCCGTAACGCAAAACACCCGAGATGAGTTTAGCGTAATTCCAAAATTCTTTATCAAATTTGTGTGATAAACCTTCGACAGTCGTTTTATATCCACGCTTATTCACAAATTGAAAGTCATAGCGCTTATTACCGTTTTCATCGATTGTTTTTATAATCTTTCCTTCTGTTACCGTTTTTGGGAGTAAAATTCCTTCTTCATCATCTGCTAAACCGGTAAAAATTTCATATGGACGACCATTGCTCGACAACCCTACAAAAGCAATCCATTTGTCTTTAGCATTTTGGAAACGAACAATATCGCAATCAAGCTCTTTTGGTCTTACAACAAGGTCACCTTCGTAGCAGAAACAATTTTCTTTTTTTTCTTCCTTCTTTTCTTCTTTTTTCTCATCAACTGCAATAAGAACGCCGGCACGAGATCCATCTCTATACACAGTTACTCCTTTACAACCACAACGCCATGCTTCTTCGTATAGTTTACCTACAAGTTCTTCAGTAGCATCGGCAGGCAAATTTATTGTAACGCTGATTGAGTGATCAACCCATTTTTGAATGCGTCCTTGCATTTGAACTTTCTTTAGCCAATCAACATCATTTGCTGTTGCTTTATAATATGGAGATTTTGCAACAATTTCTTCAACTTCTTCTTTGGTATAGTGTTTTGTAGTAGAATAATTGTTTGCCACCATCCAGGTTACAAATTTGTGATGAAATACTACATATTCTTCCCATGAATCGCCGTTTTCATCAATAAAATCAACACGAACATTTTTATCGTTTGGATTTACTTTTCTTCTTCTGGTGTAAACAGGCATAAATACCGGTTCTACTCCAGAAGTTGTTTGAGTCATTATACTGGTGGTACCAGTAGGAGCAATTGTCAAACAAGCAATGTTTCGACGACCATACTTAGTCATGTCTTCATATAACTTTGGATCGGCCTCACTTAAACGTTGAATATACGGATTTTTTTCCTCACGTTTAGCATCGTAAACAGAGAATGCTCCACGTTCCTGCGCCATTGTTACCGATGATCTGTAAGCAGCCAATGCAACAGCTTTATGCACCTTTTCGGAGAAGTCGGTTGCTTCTTCTGTTCCGTAACGGAAGCCTAAAGCTGCCAGCATATCACCTTCCGCTGTTGTTCCAACACCGGTTCGGCGTCCCTGAGATGTTTTTGTTTTAATTTTTTCCCAAAGCTGGAATTCTGTATTTTTAATTTCGTCATCTTCAGGATCTGACTCTATTTTGGCGATAATTTTATCAATTTTCTCCATTTCAAGGTCAATAATATCATCCATTATGCGCTGAGCCAACCCAACATGTTTGTGGAATAACTCAAAATCAAATGAAGCCTCCGTAGTAAACGGATTATTAATATAGGAGTATAAATTAATAGCCAACAAACGGCAACTGTCATACGGACAAAGTGGAATTTCCCCACACGGATTTGTTGAAACTGTTTTGTAACCTAAATCGGCATAACAATCAGGAACGGACTCGCGGGTTATGGTATCCCAGAACAGAATTCCCGGCTCTGCCGATTGCCATGCATTATGAACAATTTTTTTCCAGATTGCATTAGCATCTACATTTTTTGTAAACCATGGATTTTTGGATGTTACAGGATATTGTTGAGTGAAAGGAGTATTATTTATAGCAGCCTCCATGAAATCATCGTGTAATTTCACAGAAATGTTTGCTCCTGTTACTTTGCCTGATTCCATTTTAGCATCAATAAAAGTTTCAGAGTCCGGGTGCTTAATTGAAACGCTAAGCATAAGTGCACCACGTCGTCCATCTTGGGCAACTTCGCGCGTAGAGTTTGAATAACGTTCCATAAATGGTACGATACCGGTAGAAGTCAGCGCCGAGTTCTTTACAGGCGAGCCTTTAGGGCGAATATGAGACAAATCGTGACCAACTCCACCTCTACGTTTCATGAGTTGAACCTGTTCTTCGTCTATTTTAATGATAGCTCCGTATGAGTCGGAATCGCCATCAAATCCTATAACAAAGCAATTAGATAGCGATGCAACCTGAAAATCGTTTCCAATACCCGTCATCGGGCTACCTTGGGGTACTATATATTTAAAATCACGAAATAGTTCGAAAAGTTCATCTTCGGAGAGAGGATTTGGATATTTCTTTTCTATCCGGGCAATTTCTTTGGCCAACCGACGATGCATATCGTCAGGGTTTAATTCATAAGTATTACCAAATGAATCTTTAAGTGCATACTTTGTTGCCCAAACTTTGGTAGCTAAGTCATCTCCTTTGAAATATTTGAGTGTTGACTCTTTTATTTCTTCTGCAGTGAATGTTTTTGTTTCCACGATAAAAGTTTTCTAAAAAGATTAGTATAAGTGTTTTGAGATTGTAATTTGTTCCGATGAAATCGGACTACAATGTTAGGCATTTATTTTTATAATTCCAATAATAAATAGTGATTTTTATTACACAAAATAAAAAAGTTTTCCAAAATATTTTTTATTTTTCTGTATATCAACTATATAAAAATTCAGATTAAAAGAAATATTTTCCAAAATAAAATTCTTCAATAATACTCAAACAATAAATTGGAAAATAATTGAATATTTATAAAATTCAGTTTTAAAACTTATAATAATATAAAGGCAGGTGTATCAATAGGATATTTCACCATTTTGAACGGTAAAAATAGTTGAATCTTGTTCTAATTGGAGAAGGAGGGTATCTAAATGCTCCCGATTAGTATCGGTAATAAAAATCTGACCAAATGTTTCACTCGATACAAGTTCGATTATTTTTTTTACTCGGATTGAATCAAGTTTATCAAATATATCATCTAGCAACAAAAGAGGGGATAGATTGTGTGTACGTTTTAAAAAATCAAACTGTGCCAATTTTAATGATATAAGGTATGTTTTGTTTTGTCCCTGTGAACCTACCCGCTTAATTGGGTAGTCTCCCAATAACATTTCAAGATCATCTTTATGAATTCCCTGCGTAGAATAACCAAGTATTCGATCACGATCTCGCGTAGCCAGCACTTTAGCTTTTATATCCTGCTCGTGATGTTGTGAGTGGTAAGATAGACTTATTTGCTCGTTTCCAACGGATATGTATGAATAAAAGTTCTGAAAAATAGGGATGAACTCATCGATAAACTGCTTGCGTTGTTCGTATATATAATTGCCAAAAACAGCCATTTGTTCTTCCCATATATCCAGCAAAGAATCATCTATCGGTAGTTCCGATTTCAACAACGCATTTCGTTGTTTTAAGGCATTATTGTATTGAAGCAAATTGTTCAGGTAGGTCTTATTATATTGAGATATAACCCCATCAATGAATTTTCGCCGCTCTTCACTACCTCCCTGAATTAATTCAGAATCATCAGGCGAAACCAGTACCAACGGCAACAATCCAATATGATCCGACAAGCGCTCGTATTCTTTTTTATTGCGCTTAAATTGCTTCTTTTGACGTAATTTCATTCCGCAATAAATATCTTCGGTTTGTTCGCCCAAGGAATATTTGCCCTGCAGCAAAGAAAATTCGGCACCATGAAGGATATTTTGGGAATCTAAGGAGTTGGAGTGACTTTTGCAAAACGATAAAAAGTAAATTGCGTCCAGGACATTGGTTTTTCCCATACCATTATTCCCGATAAAACAATTTATATTATTCGAAAAAACCAATTCAGCTTCGCGGATATTCTTGTAATTGAGTATGGATATAGAATTTAGACGCATGAAATGGTGGAGGTATTTATTCTACTACAAATGTACATAAAATATATCCATGTTCAATTCTTTTATTTCGTTTCAAAACGTTAAACTAAATAATTTCGTACAAATAAATTCGCTATCGTTATATCGTTTGATTTTAATTATTGTAACTTTGCCTAGAATAGAAAAAATCACAAAAAACACTACACAAACAACTAAAATACAGATATTTACAGATCAATATTCTGTTTTGTTGCGTATGTTTATGATTGAACAATTTTTACGTACGAAGTTTAGTTAGAAGTAATCCTCTCTTTACCAATATGATAAAGCATTTCCGACTTTCAATTTTTATTGTCATCCTTCTTACCGCTTGTAATTCGGAGAAAAAAACAAATGTCACCCGTATTAAACACAAAGAAAAGATAGAAGTTATTGTTGATTGTCATTATACATTTGAAGAAGCTATTGCAGGATCAAAAGCTCCAAAGTCTATTTTAGATCAGCTGGAGTTGATTGACGTCCAATATTACTCAACTGATGGTAAAATTCATAAAGGCCAGGTGCTAACAAATAAAAAAATAGCTCCTAAAATAAAAACGATATTCAGTTTTATCCTGCAGAATAAATTTCCGGTAGCACGAGTAATTCCGATAGTAAAATACAATTGGAATGATAACGTATCGATGCAGGCAAACAACAGCTATAGTTTTTGTTACCGAAATGTAAGTTATTCTAAACATGCAGAGGGAATGGCTATTGATATTAATCCTTTTTTTAACCCACAACGTTGGAAAAAAGATCAAAAAAACCGCATTGACAGACCCATTGGCGCTAAGTATAACACCGAAGTTCCGGGCACATTCTATAGTAATCATCCAGTAGTTCAGCAATTTAAAAAACTTGGGTTTCGTTGGGGTCACACTTTTAGTGCAAAGTATGATGATCACCATTTCGAGTTAAAATAATATTGTAAGAATATTTCGATATTTTCTTTCATATTGACATAATAATTTGTATTTTTGCGATAAATTAAAAACATATACACAAAATAATATACAATTCACATTACATTTAAGATTATGGCAAAGTTAACCAGAGAAGATGCTCTTCTCTATCACTCTCAGGGAAAGCCTGGGAAAATTGAGGTAGTTCCTACCAAACCCTACAGTTCTCAACGTGATTTATCATTGGCTTACTCTCCGGGAGTTGCTGAGCCATGTTTAGAAATTGAAAAAGATGAAAGTACAGCCTACGATTACACTTCAAAAGGTAATTTAGTAGCCGTTATTTCTAACGGTACGGCAGTTCTTGGCCTGGGAGATATAGGTGCATTGGCCGGAAAACCGGTAATGGAAGGAAAAGGCTTGTTGTTTAAAATTTTTGCAGGAATAGATGTTTTTGACATTGAGGTAAATGAAAAAGATCCCGAGAAATTTATTCAGGTGGTAAAAGCCATTGCTCCGACTTTTGGGGGTATCAACCTTGAAGATATTAAAGCTCCTGAATGTTTTGAAATAGAAGAACGTTTGAAAGCTGAGTTGGACATTCCGTTGATGCACGACGACCAACACGGTACGGCTATTATATCGTCCGCAGGGTTAATCAATGCGCTTGAATTGGTTGGTAAAAAAATCGAGGACGTAAAAATTGTGGTGAATGGTGCCGGTGCTGCTGCCAACTCATGCACTCAACTGTATATGATGCTTGGTGCAAAATTAGAGAACATCGTTATGGTGGATTCTAAAGGTGTTATCAACAAACAACGCACCGACTTAAATTCCAGAAAGAAACCATTTGCGACTGACAGAACTATCACAACATTGGCTGAAGCTGTAAAAGACTCTGACGTATTTTTGGGATTATCAGTAGCCGGTGTATTATCTATCGATATGGTTCGTTCTATGAATGCTAATCCGATTGTTTTTGCACTGGCTAATCCAAATCCTGAAATATCATACGAAGACGCCTTAGCAGCCCGTAAGGACATTATTTTTGCTACCGGACGTTCTGATCATCCTAATCAAATCAACAATGTGTTGGGATTCCCATACATTTTCCGTGGAGCTTTGGATGTTCGTGCTAAATGTATCAATGAAGATATGAAAGTGGCAGCTGTTCGTGCTATTGCCGAACTGACTAAAAAACCGGTTCCGGATGTTGTAAATGCTGCGTATAATTTGAAACGTATAACTTTTGGTCGTGACTATATTATTCCAAAACCTCTTGATCCACGTTTGTTGACTATCGTTGCTCCTGCAGTGGCTAAAGCAGCAATGGAATCGGGAGTTGCCCGCAAAGATATTACAGACTGGAATGCCTATTGCGACAAACTGCGAGAATTGATGGGCAATGATAACAAAATGTTGCGTCACTTCTACGATACAGCTAAACAAAACCCAAAACGTGTTGTATTCTCTGAATCTAATCACATTAATATGATTAAAGCAGCAGAATCGGCCTATGCAGAAGGAATTTGTTTCCCTATCCTGATTGGAAATGAAGAAAAGATTGGCAATATCGCAGCTGAAAATGATATCGATCTGACAGGTATTGAAATTGTAAATCTGCGCCATGACAGAGAAGAAAAACGCAGAATTGAATATGCCAAAAGATTGTCGGAAAAGAGAAGTCGTGAAGGTATGACTTTTGACGAAGCATACGAAAAAATGTACGAACGCAACTATTTTGGAATGATGATGGTTGAAACAGGTGAAGCAGATGCGCTTATTACCGGTGTTTATACCAAATATGCCGACTCGGTTCAGGCCGCTAAAGATGTAATCGGTCTACGTCCCGGTTTGAAGCATATGGCAGCTATGCACATTATGAACACCAAAAAGGGAA
>Ga0302284_1000409_pt1 | contig 20343 bp, 26 predicted proteins | sample III_Fen_E2_1_FD_198760 | JGI IMG/M metagenome (GOLD analysis project Ga0302284, IMG submission 198760) | Peat permafrost microbial communities from Stordalen Mire near Abisko, Sweden - III_Fen_E2_1 | ecosystem: Environmental > Terrestrial > Soil > Wetlands > Permafrost | place: Sweden: Abisko...
CTTTGCCTTCTCCAATAGTTTGAGGAGGATAGATTCCTTCTTGAGGTGATTGATTGTTTGGTTGATAATTTGAATAAGTTGAAGTTGATTAAATTGGATTTAACTTTGAAGCTGCTGCAACTTGCTGTTAGCCAGAATACTAGGGAAATTGGGTAGATGGGTTTGATTACTCTCTGCCTGGTTCTTTTTCAGTATCTTGAATAGTGTCTCTCGAATTTGTATTTGTTTGTTCAATTTGACCTGTGTATTATCCAGACTACTATGAGAATAGCTGGTTCTAAGGAGCAGTCAATCCTAATTAATTCTTTGCAGATCCTTCCAATAGTTATGCTGATTATTGCTAAGACAATTACTGGCCTGCTTGTTATTGCTATTGGCCTTAATAAGCTAACGGATTATCTCTTGAAATCTGATTTTTATACTTATCTTACTGTTGTTATTCCTAAGGCTTGCCAGTGAAAGGATGAGTAATTTCCTTTGGTGAAAGTTGTGATTAAAAGATTGACTGAACATCTGACGTTTGAGGCTGATATTAGCCTAGCTGCTCTAAATTTGTCTGTTACTTCGAATAAGAAGGTAATTGCTGTAACTAACCTTCAGGGCTTAGATCCTTCTAATTTACATATCGCTATTGATAGTTGCTCTAAGGTTAAGATTCTCTTGTATCAGTTTGATTTTATTGCTAGGGTAGATTAGCTTAAAATTATGTTTGAGGTTATGGGTTTAATTGTGTTTGTTGCTGTCCTGTTCCTGGATATCTCTAAGCTTATTTCTCTTGCAATTGTTGTTACTGCTATTAAATGAAGCGAGTTGACTCAGATTATTATGCAAACTATTAATCCTTCTGGCTTTCTGCTTATCTTTGCATCTGCAAATTCTAGAACATCGGTTATTGTGCACCTTCTTGATAGTTCTGTTAAGGCTGACCTATTACCTTTTATTTCTGTATTTATTCATCTTATTTGCTGTCCAATTAGGGTTATATTTTGACTAATCCCAATGGCTAAGTGCTTTAAGGCTGACTATCTTGTTGTTGTTATCTTTGCTGCTGGAAATAAGACAGTTTTGATTGCTGCTAAGTTTCTGATGTTTAGAAAGGGTATTATTAGTTGGGACCGAAAGAGGAAGGTTCTTGAATGGATTGGTGTTACTGGGTGAATTAAGATGGATGCTAAAGCTGCTAATCAGAAGCCTTAATATGAGAGTCTCCAGAGAATTACCTACTTTATTAGAGTTATGGCTCTGATATCACATACGATTGGGATGGTCTTAAAATGTCTGCAGGTTAATTAGAGTTAACAACTTAAGATGAAATTTATTGCTATTGCTATTATTGAGTTAGAGGCTGCTTTGTTATTTATTATGATTAAGAGCCTTAAACATTCAGCTGGGTTTATCTTTCTTAACCAATAGATTATCTTTCAACATTAATCGGAAGAATTCCTTAAGCTTAAGATTAGAACTGGTTCTACTATTCTTCGAATCCTTGTGATAACTAACCTCCAGATAATAGAATATTCTACTTACCTTAATACTATTGTGTGCTTCTAGGTTAAGATTCTTTTGCGAATTGCTATTATTAAGACTGCTAATTATTTTGCGTTTCAGGCATTATCTGCTGTGATTAAATGAACTATTACTAATGGTATCCTTCAGTATCTTAAGAGCCATCTGGTTGTTTAGCAGGATACAAATTGGGCTGCAAATCTGAGACATGTTAACGTTGTGAAGCATCAACTTGCTGATAAGAGTCATCATATTTTTATGGGTTGCTAGCTAGCTGCTCCTTCTGTTCTTAGAAAGATTGAGATTGAGTTTATCCAGTAGAAACTTATTAATTTGGTGGCTACAATGTTATTTAGTTCTTTAGCTCCGATGATGGTTATTCTCTTTGCTGGACTTATGCCTAAATTCTAGTGCTTGTATCTTAAGCTTTTTACAAATAGGTGTCCAATGGCTGAGCCAAAGCTTAGAGGTTACTTGAAGGAGCATATTGGGAGTTTGAATCTGTCTTCTTTTAAGTGGGTCCTTGAACTCGTGGCTCTTCGAAGATTTATGATTGCTGTTGCTATCTCAACTCAGGATTCTTCTGATCTTCTTTAAAACTGGCTGAAGATTGTGTTTCTATTGAGTTGTTATTGTTCTTTTGGTTTGAATCATAGACTGTAGACTAATATTACTCTTAAAACTGCGGACTGTTTGAAGGTTTTAGAAGTATGTTTGGAGATTGCTGTGTGCTTGATTAAGAGACGAGATGTTCCTTTGAACTAATAATTGGTTACAAATAATACTATTAAGCTGTTTACATTCCTTCTTTCTCTTAAGCTGAATATTCCTATTTAAACTTAGAACTATCAAGAAGCTGTTATTAATGTTCATCAGCATCCGTTCGTCCCCCTAAAGACTATTAGGATTATGAAATTATTTATGGTTGCAGGTATCCTTCAATAATTTATTTTTGTCCTGAGAATACTGTTTGAATAATATCTCCTTTTTCTCTTTATTAACTAAGATGTGATAGATTCTTCTCTTGTGTTTGCTGATGCAAATCGTACTCCTGCTAATTTGCTTCAGTTGATTAAAACTATCCTTAAGATTGTTACACTTTATCCTTTTCAGGATCTTAGCTCTTATTAGCATACAGTTGTTACTGTTGCTAGTAGATCGTATTGGCTGCTTATGGCTATTAGTATCCTTTGTTTACTTTATCAAACTATTATGAAGGAGGTGCATTAGGAACTGAAAGTGGCTCTTTGTTTTCAGACTGCATTTATTAAGGATATTACAACTATGATGGCTGCTAATTAGTGGTGTCAATTGATTTCACTTGCTACTTCAGAATCGGTTAAGATTATTATTGCTCAAAAGGATTAATATCTAGTTGTTCTTGTGCTTTCAAGTGCTATTGCTGCTGCTGTTAATTCTCTTGTTCTTACTCTAGATACTTCTCACTTTAGAGAGGCCAGTATTAGCTTTACTCTTAACCTTATTTTTATGCCTATTGCTGGTATTCATTTTATCCCTATTATTGCTATTTCTGCTGATATTATTAATCTTTTTATTGTTCATTTTGATAGAACGGATATTGAGTTGAAGACTACTATCCTGATTGTTGACTCTACCTTGATAAATCAGTAGCGCTCATCAAAGGTGGCTGCTGAGAGGATTAATTCAGCTAGGAAAGGGAAGTAGCTTGATTTAAAGATTTTCTTGAAATATTACCACTTTATTCAACTTGCTAATATTGCGATAGAATACTTGAATTATCTGCTCTGCCTTATTACCTATTTATTTCTTCTTCGTCTGACCCTCTTTGGTTCTGTAAACCAATCTAAGTTTCTTAGACAGTCATTTTCTTAGAAATAACTTAATCAGAACCAAGTTGTCTCTTTTCTTAACTTGATTATCTGCTGCCTGAATCCCTTGGAATCTGATTCTAGCCTGCCACAAACTAAGAAGTTCTAACTTGTGAACTCTGCTGCTGTTGCTGTTGGTCTTGAGTATTCTTAGGAGAGAAAAAGTCTAGTAATTTTTTATTCATGAAGGCACTGTTTTTCCTTGAAGAGCTCCTTCTGCGAGTTTCATCCAGAGGAATTCTCTCTAGACTATCGTTCTACTTTGAATCAGATCCTCTTCTACTGCTTGGTCTCTTTTAGTCTTACTTTGGAGGTAGCTATGGTTGTTGGCTATTATTGGTAATATTTGATTATTGTTAAGGTTGAGTCTTGCTTTCATACAAAGACTCTTAAGAGACAGGTGCTTTCTAATAATTAAGAGATTGTTATCCTTTATTCCATTCACTTTAACTAGTTTGCTAAGGATATTGCTATGATATGTTTTAGCTCTCTTATGATTCCTAATTCTGTGCAATATTTATGGTTTCTTTAGATTGATTAATCAGAGTTGACCCATATATTTGTAAGTTTGCAGCTGCTTCAGATATCTTCTGGGAGGCTTCGTATTAAGGAATCTGCTATGAAATATTAATAAGATTGCTTTATACTTTCTATTCATACTCAGAAATATCCTTATTGCCATATTATCTTTACTGCGTAGTACTTTGATCAAAATAATATTACTACTATGACTATTGATTGAAATCAGTTTGTTTTTGCTATGATTCTGTTCCTCCTTCTTGTCGGAAAGAAGGTACTTCTCTAATTTATTAGTTATCTTGCTATTGAGTTAGGTTTGCATTTGCTTAGAGTTGTTTAAGATTTGATTGAATGATTTGAGAAGCTTAGGGAGTATCTTAAGGAGAAATAGTTTATTGAATAATTTGCCCTTTATTGAAAGGAGACAGTTATCGATTAGGCGAAGAGCTTCCTTGTCTTGCCATATTTGTTTAATCTTCTTAATTAGCACCTTATTGCGGTATTCCCTAATCAATTAATTACTACTAAACTTGCGGATATTGTGAACTTGAATCTTTTGCATAATAGAGGCTATCTGAAATACTCTAGCTTGAGCTACCAGCTTGCTATTTCGGACCAGATTAGTTTGAGTTCAGCTAGTTTTAGTATTAAATAGGTTCTTGCTATGATTATCTGAGATCATGTAAGTTTTGTTGTATAATCTAAGCAGCATTCTTAGCCATGCTGGGAGGCAGCGTCTACTCAAGATTCACAGATGAGTTGCTGCTTCTGATTAGTGAAACTGATTTTACAGGAGAAACAATGAAACCAGGTTAAAGTTACTCTCCTTTGCTCTAAGAACCTCTGAAAGGAGACTGAGACCCCTATCTAGCTTTTCTTTCTTGAGGCTTCTGATTAACAGAAGTACCACTCTTTCTGAGTTCGTTTAGATTCTATTAAGTAATTTGAGAAGAATACTGTGCTAGCTTTGGAGAGAGTGTTTGAGTGATTGACTGACCAGGTTACAAAGTTGTTTATGCCAACTTAGATTCAGTAGGCAGAATAATAGGCTTAATCGAAGATTATCCTTGAGTGAATTATGCCTGCTTAGAATAATTTTATTGATTAGGTGAAGCACTGCCAACAGGGCTCAAACTGTTTCTTAGGTTTTAGAGATTGTCCTGAATGATTTCTTTAGAATTGCTTGTTTCAGAAGCAGGGATAGTCTAGATAAAGTTGGCTGGAGGATTTGTAGACAATTAAGATCTTGAGATAGTTTGTTATTATCTTTCAGCCTCATTGTTAGTCAAAACTTGATTCTAATTAAATTGAGATTAATTGAAGATAGTTTAAGGAGAGAAAGGACTGTCTTCAGATTGTTGTTGAGATATTCCTTGGATTTATTGTTAGTTTAAATTGCTATCTTGAAATGTTGCTTAGTTATTTGCAATTTTTTATTATTCTGTTGATTGAAGGTCTACATCATTAAATTATTTTGAATCAGCTTAGTTTTAGACTCTTTATTGTTAGCTTGCAAGTTCTCCTTAAGATCTTTAGCTATCAATTTAAGGATTACTCTACTTTTTCACAGAATCCTTTTCTTGGGTCAGTTAATCTGGAGCGAATATATTTTGATTCTGCTATGAGCCACTTTGTCCTGAACCAAGAATGGTGGCTTAATATTAGGGACTCGAAATACCAGTAGGAATTGATAAGTCAAGTTGCTAGGAAGAGTTGGCTGATTAAGGAGATATTAATTAATTGTTTATTGCTTATCTAGTATCTTTTTGTTCTGTCTAGAATATTCCACCTGGTTGTTAATTAAGCTAATAATTTTAGGGTTATTAGTTGATTTCTGAAGAACCTAAGAAGCTGTCTTGAGATGGCTTCTAAGAAGAAGATGGAGAAACAATATTTTATTGCTGTTACTGCAATTCATTTGGATTCGAATAGTGTTGGAATTGCTGGTTAGATTACTCTTCAGGAAGATTCAAGGGTTGCTTCGTTAAAGTGTCTTATGCTGATTAGTTATAAGAAGATATATTTGTTTATGATCGCTATGCTTGCAAAGGCTGAGAAAGCTGATTTGGATAAACCTATTGATTCACTAGGTATCCTTGCTCTTATTGTTGATACAATTATGTACCTTAATCTTAATTGTCTCTAGACTGTTGCTAATTATTAGAAGTTGTAGAAAGGTCTTAGCGAGAAAGGGCTTAAGTAGGTGATAAGATTTGTTACTGTTGAACTTCAAACTAGCCCTAATTTTGTGGTATGTTACCATCTTGAAGCCGATTGAATGAAGATGAGAGAATGGCTTGTCTGTTATCATTAGCCTGGGTATTTTAGGAATATTGCTATTATTGGACATATCCCTTTTGAGGCATTTCTACTAGTGCAGCTGTAGATAATTAAGGATTTTAGATTTAAGATAGATTAGGCTGCTGAAGTTATGATTGGAGGCTAGAGTATTCCTATTTCTATTAGCTTTGAGGATCTTTAAGCTGGCCTGATGATTGTGCTGATCTATTAGCATATTAACCTACATTTTGATTGTTGCTGGCTTATTAATTAATTCTCAAAGACTCATTGTAGATTTGAGTAGAAAGTTGAGAGCTAATTTGCTATTAAGACTATTTATTTTCATGTTAATCTTGTTTTCTATTAAGTTCTTCATTGCCTTAAGGTTTGGCTAACTGAGAAGAAAGATAAATGGATGTTTGATCTGGTTGCTAGATTTAATGAGACTATTGATCAGATTCATTTGAAGGATATTCCTAAACAACATCTGAAATATCTTCTTGGAATCGTGCTGTAGAAGCAGCTTCATTCGGCAGTGATTACTGTTTTTACCCTATTTAAATAATTTAATTGGATAGATCTTACTGGGATTTCAAATTTCCTTGTGTATTTTACAAGCTTGATTATTGTTATTAAAGTACTTGGCTAGATTTTTCAAGAGATATGAGCTATTCATTTTGAGATATATTTTGAGGGCTTTTTGTATTTATTTCTGTATTAAAATTGCCTGATTGATCACCAGAAATTGGGTTGCCTTTTCTTTAGTCTTTGAGTGCTTAAATCACATCAGTATTTCCTAAGTTAATTTGATCAGAAGAAAACTAAGAATTATCATTACTACTTTATCCTTAAATTAGTTATTTCTCCAAAGGTTGCTATTCCTATCTGCTTGCTTAAGTTAGAATTGAACTCTCTTGTTTTCTAAATTGCTATCCTTGTTAGTTCTATTAAATATCTTAGGTTTTATCTTAAGAATGAGTGTTTGTCTATTGTTAACTTGCAGATAGTATTTACTACTACGATTCGTTAACAGATATCGTTTGTCTTGGATCATTAGGATTTGTGATAATAAATGGTTAATTTTGTTTATCTTAAGATTTATTTTCATAGGGGTTGTAAGCACTTTCTTAATATGGCTGCTGACTTACATTTTGCTATCCTTCTGATCCATATTAGCTGAATTGCTGCTAATTGTTCTAACTATCTGTTATTTGCTTATTTTCTAAAGTGCCTTATTCATTAAGTATGCCTCTTTATTTTGGAGCTAGATTCTTGTTGTCATCATTAGTCTTAGCTTAAGTTGCAGTCGCCTAATCTTCAAGAGATTACATTTAGTCTTTTGGATTTAATTACTTTCCTTCTTATTTCTATTATTGCCCTTGACTAGGCTCTTAGCGATTAACTGAGTCATCTACCTTGCTTGCCTATTGTTAAGCTCCTATATCCAGATTTACTTGAGATTATTCTTGCTATGAGCTTATCTGGGATGCAAGTATTCTTTGCCCTTGCTAGTTGGATTATGCCATTTCTTAGTTTTAGCTGACATTTTAATCCATTTATCTTTAGTCTCTCATAATGTTTGCTTATCTTAGTTGACTTAGTTAATCTTCTTGATTGATAGTTAAATTGTTTGATTAAATCAATGGTGCAAACCGATTGGGTTAAAGACCAGCATCTTGTTGTTGCTAGTTGCTGCTTGGAGCTTAAGCTAAGGTTGCTGCTGTTTCTTATTGCGCTTAATTATTATTATCTGTGATTGAATCCTTTGTTTGTTGCACTGATTGATTTTGGTTTGAGTTTTAATTCTGCTGGAGAATATGTTGGCTTGTACCTTGCTCAAAGGTACTTTACGCTAATTTTTAGGAATTTTATCTTTAATCAACCAGATCCTTCTGTTCACTTGATCCTTAAGACTGTTAATCAGAAACAGGAAGCTGATTTGAGCTTTTAGTTTGTATTTATGTCTAATTACCAAATTAAGAAAGCTATTCACCTGTTCCCAATAATTCTCTTCCTTCATCTTCTTTAGCTTCTTTATTCTAATTCTAATTCTCCTTTGAATTTAATTTATTTTATTTGCTTTGCTTTCTTTACTTGTCGTCATCATCACTTTCCTCTTTTCCTTTCTTTTAGAAATCATCATCATTATCATCACTATCATCTCCATCACCATCACCATCTCCATCACCTCCTTCTCTCTCTAAGATTTACTTTCTTTTCTACTATTGTTCTTGTGTTTATCTTAAGTTAATCTATGGATTAAATGCATCATCTGCTTAGATTGATTAAGGTATTTATGTACTCACCTACTATCCATAGTTACCTTATTCTTCAACAGATAATAGCTATCCTCCTTGATTTGTTGTAATTTACTGTTAGAACTATTATTAAACTGATTTGTCATCTCGTTACTGTCCTTCTGTCTTAGTTCCATCTTCCTTTTGTCGTTGATTGAAACTACCCTATCTGAAATCAGTTGACTAAACATCTATTTGATGTGTCTAGCTTTGTGGATCTCTCGAAGCTCTCTCGTCTTAGCTTAATTAGTTATTAACTGTCTTACTCTACTCACTTAAGCCTTAATAAATATGTTACTATGTAGAACTAGGTTATTCTTTCTGAACTTGATTGTCTTATTACTGTACTAACTCATTATCTTAAGAGTCATTCTTCTTTGTTTAATCTTCATCAGATAGCTATGGCCTTTTGTTCTATTACTCTTTGTTCAAGTAGCTATCTTTAGTTTAGGAAGGGACCACAGTTTAATTGAAAGGAATTGATTATTATTTTGTTTGTGATTGACTCCCTGAACCAGACTACTGAGATATGATTAGTTCTTTACTAATATCACTGGAATAATTGTTTCCTATTAAGGGTTGCATTTCTTCACCTTATTTCTCAGTTGAACTTAGAGGCTAATCTTATTACTAAGCTTATCCTTGCTGCTTTCTTACTTATTATTCTTCTGAAGATTATATTATCGTGCCTTATTATTGCTCTTCTAAACGAGCATCTTTATCTTCTTTCTAAGCTATTTAAGGAGATGATTTAGTAGCAGTTTAGTCATTTTACTAAACTTAAGGCAAATATTAACTGGTTGTAACAGTTATGTTTTAGCTAAATCTTTCTTAATTGATCTGTTCATTTTGTTGTAATATTCCTTCCTCATATCCTTATCTTTGAGATTATACATTCTATGAAGATTAACCAGCAATTGATTAAACTTCTTCAACTTGATTGGCAGATTATCCTTCTTTTTTCATTTCAAACTGGCCTTATCTTGAAGATACTCCTGTCTGTTGGCTTTGAATTTATCTTTGCTGTTCTTAATCATTCCACTGAAGATTCAGTGTTTCATCTTACTAAGTAATAATTTTATCTCCTTCTTGGAATGTATTCTCACTTTATTATTTGTATTAACTCAATTTCTCTTATTATTAAGGTTATGATTATTCTTATTGAGGCTGGTTTTATGTTCCTTTAAAGGAATCACTCCATTATGCTTACTTCTCTCCTTGGCTCAGGAAATTCGAATTGTCTCCTTGTTCTTAGTTACCTTCTTGATTTAACATATTTTCTTGATTTGCCAGCTGTTGGATCAAAGGGGTATGCATATCTTAATTTGATTTCTCATTTGGATTACGCTAAATCTGTTGTAACTGTTGCTATCTAGTTTCTTAATTTGCTACTAAAACAGTTGAATCCTCTAGATTTAGCTATCTACCTTGATTAATTATCTCTGCTGTTTGTTTACTACTGATTTGATTTTAAGATAGTCCCTTATTATTAAGTTATTTCTGACTGCCTTTAGCCATCCTCAGATTGATTGATATATTGAACTATTTGTTAAGATACTTGTCCTGATTAACTTCCTCCTTATTTATTCTCTTATTCAGCAATTATTTCTTAATTATCTCTAAGCATATTGTCTTAGATTAATTCTGAAGGGGGGTTAGAACCAATTCCTTGTTAAGATATTTGGATTGTTGAATTCTGTTTGTATTGATCAGTTCTACTTCCTTCTTATTAAGCTTGTGTAGATGGTTAATTAAGGTGTCCTTTGATCATTTCGTTTGAAGGCTCTTCTCCTTCTTCTTTATCTGTTCCTCTATTCTAATTTGGATTTCGTCTTTCTTAGTTAGAAAAGTCTCCTTGTTGATTAGGCTTATCTTCTCTCAACATATTTCCTTGTTGGATTTCAGGCTATTATTGAGGTTTAAAAGAAGTTCCACTTGAAGAATTGTCTCTGAATAGTTATTATTGACCTTCTCTTTGAGATTATTAATTGTCATATTATTGAAAGTTGCTTTGTTATTATTCTACATTACCTTTATTTTCTTGGTTTAGCTGTTATTCAGCTTAAGGATTGGTAGAATCCTAATATGCTTTCTCAGCTGATTTTACTAGATTTGACTATGCCTATGGAATAATTGTCTGCTATTCGAGTTGTACTGAAGGATTATATTACTCTTATCTTTCGTTGTTAGTATTTTATTCTTGTTCTCCTCTGCTGTTTGTAGATTAATTCTAAATTTGTTTTGAAATAGTCTCTTGTTATCTAGCAATGAATTACTCATTTGGCTTTTGCTCTTAGTGACCCAGTTACTAAGCTTATTATTAAGATACTTGTGCTGAATTATTACTTGTTAAATATTCTCCTTGAGTACCTTATTGCTCCTGAGAGACAGCTAGTTGTTTACTATCTTTTCTTTGAGTATTGTCTGTAATTTCATTTAAGCCTTGATAAGCCATATCCTGTTATCCTGTTTGATGATCAACATTCCTCACAGCTTTCATTTAAGTATTCTGCATTTCCAAACCAGGATTGTATTACTCAAGACGTCTTCCCTCTTATTGCTAATTGATTACTTAAACCTGAGACATTCTTTCATTTTGAATTGTACTTGAAGGGTCTTCTAGGTGGTTATCTTTGCTTTTATTATCATTATCACTATCTTTTAGAAAAACTTCCCCAGAACGATCTCCTCTCTGATTTTACTATTCCTATTGCTAATCTGTCTTGGAAATTAAGAGATTGCCTTAAGCACTTTAGCTAACAGTTTCTTTTCCTTGTTATTTCCCTTATTCTCTTGCAGCTTTTGAAGCTTATCCACTTTGATAGATTGTCTAAGCTTATCCTTGATTTTTGGGTGATTGATAACCAGATTAATAGTCTATTCCTACAACATTTTGATCTCTAACTTACTAAGATGTCAACGAAGGATTAGCAAATTGATTCTAATTCTAGCTGATTCTAAGATCCGAAGAGTGTTAAACTTGACTTTATTTATAATTTCTTTCCTCTTCTTCTGATTAATTCCTTCCTTCTTACCCAACAATTTAAGGCTGTTTAGATAGTTGATTAGTTTAAGTTTTCTATTAATCTATTTGAGAGCTGTCTCCCAAAACCTATTCATTCAATTAAGTTCTTCTCCCTAATTAATTGTCATTTGAAACTTATCCACTTAATATCTCTGGATTTTCTTTCAAAAAACTCGATTTTATATTATCAGGGCTGCCCTTACCTTTGGATGTGTCTTTATCTTGAATAGAATTTCTACCTGCCTTAGCATCAATAGTGTCTGTTTAACCTTAGTTCGAAGGTTACTCATTAACTGAAGATGATTAAGAACTTTGAGGGACTAAGCTGCCTCCTTGGCTATTTGAATCTTTCTCTGGAGAATAAATACTTTTCCTGAGATTTGCTTTATCTTGATTGATAACTCTAGAGGTTGGAGATGACGATGATGATGGACTGAGATTACTTTCCTTACCTTCAGGTACTAACTAAGATCTTGTTGGAGATGGTGAATGAATGCTTTATCTCAGATTTTGAATGTTTTAACTAATTATCTCTTGAGAATTACGAAGGCCTGAATTTATGATTCTGTTTATTTAGATTTGAGAGTTATGAAGAGGAGAATCAGTTCTTCTCGGGGAATCAACACGCTCCTAGGTTTATCTAGGATTAGGATTATTTTAAGGAGCCATCATCATGCCTTATGTTAAAGTCGTATTTTAAGTCTCCTCGTTTAGTGGAATATCCTGCTGATTGGATTTATATTATGATTATTATGTTTGCTAGATCTGAATTGGTGAGCTCTCTTGTTATCTAATATGCGCTTAAATAATTTGTTGCACACTTTATTAGTTATTATCTCCAACTTTCTAAGATGAAATAGTTTATCTTAAATCAATTGGCTATTAGCTTGAAGGAGATGCAGCTCCTTAGACCTAAAGGTTTATGTTTAAAGAGGAGTTATTAATAATAGATGTCTAGGAATTATTAGGTTCAAGGAAATTTTGCTAGTTTATTTGTTGAGTAAATCCAGCAATCTGTGATGTAACTGCTTATTAGGCACCTTGTGAAGAATGAGGAAGACTTTATCTCAGCTAATTCTGGGATGAATTTACACTTTATTGAGTATCCTACGATTATTAAAGCTATTGATCAGTGTAATAAATTTGGCCTTATTGATCCTAAGTCTATTAGAATTAACCATCTGATCTTTGACTCTATCTGATTTATTAGCCTTGAATCCCTTGCATTTCTTAATTTTGTTAATATTATTAAGACCGATTACTTTAATCTAAGAGTTATTGCTGAGATTACACCAGTTCGTTTGCATTTCTAGATTAATCATTCATTTTAAGGGAATTGTCTAATGATTGAGCAGAAACGCCCTACAATTACTATGACTATGCTACTGATTAACTTAAGCCAGCTGTAGATAAATTATTTGATTTCTGCATATTCTTATTTCGATTTAGAGGAGAAATAAGTCTTGACTGGTCTATCCCAGCTTAATGAGAAGGAACCATATCATTTTGCCAATTAGTCTCTTGAGGGAAAGTCCTTGCATTGGGTGATGATGATGAAGCTTGAGACTGAAGGAGAGTCAGTCTGCTTGCTAGGGGTTTTGTTCCCCTATTTTAAGGTTCGTTTGTTTTTTGATATTATTCATTATCAGTTGGATGATGAGACACAATTTGGTTTTGCTGCTCAACATCTTTAGAAGAATGCTGTTTCAAGTCAGAAAAGGTAGGCAAGCGATCTTTATCTGAGTTCAGGGCACGATAAGACATATTTCCTTCTCTGTCTGTTTTAAGTTCCCCGCTTTCAAAGCTTATGTTGCCTCTTTTTTCTGGATTTATTTGCTTAGACTCCTCTTCTTCTGTACCTTCCTATGCTTACTATGATCTCTCATCTTTTAAAACTGCTGATTAAGAGTTTGAAGGAGATTATTTTTTATCCATCTGAGAGATTAACTGCTACTATTGCTTAAGATACTACGATTTCCGAGGGTCTTAGATTTGACTTTAGTTGACTTGAGAATCAGAGACACTCTTGACATTAATATTGTCTGGTGAAGGAGTATAAATGAAATTAGACTATGATAACTCGCTATTGCTGCTCTCTAGCATCTAGGCTGGATTGTGCATGTACTTTTGCTATTACTGAAAGAATTCGCTCTTCGGAGGAGGGCTTGGAAACTCTCCTTTTTCCTTGATACCTGATAAATCATTTAATATCTACTATTCTGAGGCAATTCCATCTGTTATCATTGATTAGGCAGCTCTAGCAAAAGCAGATGGATCACGATTACCTTTTAGGATTATCGAAGAGTCCCAATTCGACTCTATCCCCATGCTGTCATCAGGCTTATTCTACAAAGGATTATTTACATACCCTTGTTGTTCAAGGTACCTCTGCTGTTCGTCTAAAAGTAGGGATTGAGTGAGCTTTGTCCTTTACTAGGGTCGAAGGTGTTGTTGTTGCTGCTACTGCTAAGTAGTTTGTTAATTCACAGGAGTCTCGCATGTCGATGTAAAGAAGCTATCTACTTGCCTGAAGTTGATGATATTTCTCTGTGTCTATTGTTGTGATGATGGGTCTTGATCTAGGTAATCAGGTTCTCTTCTAAATGGGCTGTTTCTTGAGATATCTCTTTATTGGTTTGGGTCATTCTCCCCGCGTTGAATTTCTGAAACAAAAAGCTGCTATCCGCGCTGCTACTATGGAGACTAGTCGTGTTAGTTTTAGTAATTTTGCTGAGTTTATTATTGCTGAGGTGAGTTGATGTATTGTGATTGTACAAATGGTAATTGCTATTGTTTTCGTTATTATTATTCATTAAATGTTAAAACAGAACTAGAAGAGCTGTTCTAAGGTCCTAGCTATGGAGTTAACAGTTGTGTTAGTAATCTATTTCCCCTTTCACTAGATTAACTACCATAGCCTATTCTTTGACTTTCTTGTTTAGTTTCCAAATTTTATCTGGATTGCTCGGATGCTTGCTATAACTACTACTCTAAACGATAGGGTTCGTCACGAGGATAAGCTTATAAAAGTGATTGAGAGTCTGCAGAAATAAACTGTGTTTATCTTCCGCCTTCAGATTAAAGAATATCACGATAATTTGGTTAAGATACTGACCTAAGAATACGTTGTTAAGGAGAGTTCTAAAATGGTTGAACCTATGCTTGTAGGGAAGTATGCTAAAAAGGAGATCTAAAAGCTGCTGCTGCTCCTGTAGCTGATGAAAACAACCTTGAGTTCATTGAATGGGATAACCTCTTAGCTTTTTAGATAAAATGGTCTTGTATTCCAATGATGGATGTCTAAAAATTAATCAGATCATCTCTCTTGCTGACTGCTGTGTAACTAGGATTGGCTCCTTCTTGCTAAATTTCCAGAACATTATTCAAAATGATTTCGTTTCTCCCATTTACAATATGATTGTACTCTTCAACACTCTCATCATGGTCAATAACTTCCTAGAATCTTTAAAGAAATGGACCACTATTCTTTTCCAATATGGACTGGTCCACGAGCATACGGGTATTGTTCTCAAATCGAGTGCCTGAGATCTAGCTATTTTGCAGAGGAGATCTTGTTCCTAGAGAAGATTAATTTAAGTTAGTTTGCTGGCTAAGCTAATTTTAAGGCTAATTATTTTGTAGAGCTGATTGTGCTTGTCCCTCAGTGTTTAGTTGACCTTATTAAAGATTTCGACTGTGGCTAGTTTAGGATACTTCTGATGTCTAATGAAAGTTAGCACTCTTTTCAAGTAGCTATTATCTTCCTTCGAATTCTCCTCTCTTGCTTGAATCCTCATTAGTTCTTAAATCATTAGGTTATGATCTATTGAATGAATTCTAAGGTTCTGCGCTGCTTCTAAATGCTTCTCTTTGATTGCTTTGTATTTCTTCTGAAGCTTTGAAAGTTGGAGGGCTAAATTCTGATTGTGATTTTGATGGAGATTATTAATTAGAATTCGAAGCTGCACTTCTTTTTCGTAGCTCCTATTTAAACGCAGCTTGTTCCTAACTGCTCGTTGTTTCTTTATCTTACCTTTAGGGATCTGATATTTTAATAAACGAATTCGAAGGCTATCTAGAAATATCAGATGGTGACTCAGTAGTTTGCTTTTAAGGAGAGGAAAAGCTCTTTGGTGCTTTGTTTTCCTTGATACCAGACGAAGATTCAACTAGAGAACTAGCTTGAGGCTTGCGTGCTCTCCCTCTTGGAGGATGCTACCAAGTTTGAGGTAAAACCAATGCGTTATTGTTGTTTTCCTAAGAAGATCTTAAATTGTTGGAGTTTAGTAGATTGTACGCTTGTGGTGGTCTTTAAAAGCCTTGTTGGTTAATTATTTTCTTTTGGTTTTTGATAATTTAATTTGGGCTAGCTGTTGCAGTCAAATTATTGCTATTTTCAGTTAGTGTTGTGTTGTTCTTCTTGAGGAAGTGAGAATAAAGCAGAGTATCTGGAGAAGCAGAAGCAACAAGAGAGTTAGAATATCCCATATTACTTGCTGTTTTTTTGTGGTTCTTCTTCTGAATTGATGAGCTATCATTGATGTCTTTAAATATTTACTCATGGATATAGACACTTCTGAGTAGTTTTGGTGATTTTGCAGCAGAAAATACTTTCTCCCTTCTTCTCTCGATCGTTTAAGGTTGCCATTCAGCATTTTGTGCGCTTTGTTTTTGTGTATATCCGGATGGGACACAGAATAGCTTCTCAGCAATTGCCTAAGGAACAAATCTATTTGATTTTTAGTGATGTTTGGCTCTGATTTATGCAATAATATCCTGTGGATATTTTCCTTAGCCTTGTTTTGAGATCTTTATGCATTCTCCATTCTCAAAAGAGCCATAAAACCAACTCTTATCTTTCATGTTATACTGCAACCCTCTTCCATGAAAATTCCCTTTCTTCAATAGTCCATCGTAAATACCCCCATCAACCAAATTGATTCTGCCAATATCTACAAACTTGCCATTATCTAAGAATCCAATATCACATTTTCCATCTAATTTTCTAAGCAAGCCTAATCCACAAGTCTTATTTCGATAAGCTGCTCCTAAGAATTACTGTCCATCTGAGAAATCCAGAACTTTAATTCTTGGATTTTCACTGGTTTTATGTTTTTGACTTAGCGCTCTCGCATCACTCAAGTAGTTTAATATTACTAATTTAAAACAATTAGAGTCCATTAATCTCATTTAAATAAAATATATTTTCCATTTTTAAATCCTTCATTTTATCAAATGTATTTTAATAAAACTATAAATTTACTGGAAGGTGCTCTGCCAGTGCCTTCAGAGAGCAGAGAATCGAACTGTCCTTCGAAGTAGCTGCATTTCAGCCAGATAGCTTCATCAACGAAATAATTATATGCTTCTCCATGAAGTTTTCCATTCTGCCAAAACCCTTCATAGACTTCTCCATTTGAGAACTTTAGAAAAGCAGGCCCTTCGAGTTGATTTCTAGAAAAAAATCCATGGACAAATCCTCCAAATGCGAAAAAGAGAATTCCCTCTCCTTCAATAGAGTCATTTTCCCATTCGCCAAAGAAAAAATCTCCATTGTCAAATGCGAACACTCCTAATCCGTTCTTAAGAGCTGGACTCCCACTCATTTGGCCTTAGTAGATACCATTCGCATACTCGAGTAATTTCGTGGTCCTGATTTCACCAGCTACAACACAATCAGCTAATTAGTGAATAACTAATAAATAATAGTAGGGTTACTCTTAGGAAGGGAAGCTACTGAAAGTGTCTCTTTTCGGAGATTCTAATTGTTCATCATGATTTTAAAATGTTTCTTGTTATTTTTGGAATGCGTCCAGTGCTGAAATAAGTGATATTTTGGATATAATTTCTATGAGTATTACAGAGAAATAAGTCGATATTGTTTGACTTTGAATTAATTTTTAATAAATTTGTGTTTTAATTATCAAAATAGACCCCATGAGAGGCCACACTAGCAATAATTTTGAATTGAAATCACTAATAAATCATATTTCAAATTGATTCGATACTTCAAACCTGGTTTATTTTCAATTTTTCTTGATAATTATTGATTTACAATATACAGTATTTGTTAATCAAGTTATTCATGCAAGAGCATTCATTTTTTTAAAGGACTTTCTCCTTCAATCACTGTCTTCACCGTTTTATCTAATTCCTGTGTCTTCTAAATGGAGCTGTTCTGCAAGGATTATATTTTCCTTCAAAAACAATGCAATTATTCGAACAACAAACATTAAGCAATAAATCCAAAGCATTAATATTATATTATCTTACTTAAGCGCTCTTGATTTGTCTTTCATGTGGAAAATGCTAACAATCTAGTCATTGAGTACTTCATTTTCGATTATGTACTTTCTCTTCTTTTCTCTGCGCAATTCAATTCCTTAAAATTATCTTTCAAATATTATTTCTTACATGTTCCTAGTGAGTTATTCTTCCTTCAGCTGTTTTAGCTTATTTAGCTTCATATAGGCTAATTTTTCTTCTTCTAGAATGTCATCTGCCTTCACGATTTGAAAATTCTTTAGCTCGTAGAACGTACTTAATATTTTGTCAGCTTGTTCACTGCGCTTTTCTCTTCTCTCCTTGATCTCCTCATCTTTTGATTCTAGCTTGCCTTGCAATAGCTTCTGTTATTCTTGCAACTTCCTTTGAATTTATTTTCTGTCTAACCTAATGCAGTGTTTTAAACAGGTATTCATTGGTAGTTTTTGCTTACTCTTGCTAATGAGTGATGTTTCCGATTCTCTCCAAGAAATTCTAGTGTTTTTCCTGTTGCTCTTTGAGCCTCTTTTAAGCTGTCAAGCTCTAATCTTTCTTCCGAAGAGCCTAATCAAACACACAAATATCACGCTATAATTAAACCCTCATCTATTAGGCCATGACCCTTCCTAACTAATAATTATTTTACCAATGCCGTTTCTTCTTTAACTTTTCGTTGCATATAACTTTAAAATATTCTATCTTCCTCCTAGCATTTATAACTGGTTGCCCTTTGCTTCTTTAGACCATAAACCTCTTTTCTTTCTTCAACTTCCTTGGAACGAGTAAATGCCCTTGTCTCATTGGCATAGAATAAACTACTGTTTCGATCTTTTTCTTCCAGCTTCTGTAGTCTCTCTTTTCTTTAGACATACTATTCTTATTCTTCATCTGAACTCTCTGTTACCACTTATCTTCTGTTTCCCGAGAGTTAAGGCCTTTCCATTGACGAGTTATGATGCCAATCATCTTCCCTGAAGGTCAGTCATAATTACCATTATTTTTTTATAACAAAACCAATCATACATCTTTGATTTGTTGACTGATTCTTTGAATCGCTTGTTGAACTCAGCTATCTGTTTTCTTCTAATATCCCTCTTGAATTCTTTGAACTTATCTTGATTAGCCTTAGTGATATCGTGCTATTATTTGACCTTCTTATCTAAAAGAGCCTACCTAGCTTTCTCCGCCTTCAAAATTTTATCTTGAAATTTATCCAACATTTAGCCTCCTTTGATTTCATCTTCTATGAATTTCTAGGCAATGAACTAAACAAAAAATGCCCATTTAGATTGGAAGGAATTTAGGTTCGCAGCAACTTTAATATGTCTTAGCTTACCTTTTTGAACTAATTTTCTTTTTCGATACTTGATTTAGAATAGAAAGGTAAACATGTAACCATTACGTTGGTTAGTCTGGTATGTATGCTCCTATGCTCCATTGTTACTGCCTAACCAAAGGGTTTGCAGAAGAAAGTCTCTTTTATTTGTTTCTTTCGATAATGATGCACTTCTTAATCTCTTTAAATAAAACCAAATCAGAGATTTAACATTGCTAGATTTCTACCGAAAAGTTGATTGAGATGGAAGGCATATCGACGCTCGCTTAGAATAGCACTTTCACCTTAGAGGAAGAAGTCCGATTTATCTCTGGATAATATTGAACAAGTTAATAAAACTGCTCAACGAAGTAAATCTAGCAATATTTTCTCACCTTCTCTAGCAGTCTTGCACTGAGAAGTCATAGAGCTGCATTGCTTGGATTGTTCTAGGTGAGCCAAACTCTAATGGCTGGTTGAGGATCATGTCTTTTTTCCGATTGTAAAATATTTCATTTTCCTCAAAGAAGGCTCTTTTTATTAAGCTAGTTTAACAAATATATCATGTTTGTCAAGCGTAATTATCTAGCATATCTATCTTACGAAGGGTCCTTCTTGAGTTCTTTGCTGATTTCTGCTAAAATGGGCTGCTACTGACTGTTCATAAAGGCTTTAGGGCTATGATTAAAAAATCAATTAAGAAAAGAAGCTGTTGAGAAGAATAAATTTTATCAACCAGAAAATATCAAAGACCCCAAGATACCCATTCATTGTTTCCGCAATACTAACCTCTCTCTCTCTCATAATAATACCCATTAATTACTTTCTCTGAAAGATTGATCTCTTTCAAATTAATAAATTAGAAAAACGCAATATTCAAGTTGTTTGTGGTTGCAAGATACTTTCTGTTTGTAACCATTTTAATTCTTTTAATACTTAATTATTCTTTTCCCCCATTTGAAAGTCATTTTCTGTGATAATTATTATTGAAATCGATCATGCTAATCGAACATAAAATTAAAAGGGAAAGCTGACAAATACGCATCATAACATATCTCATGCAGTTGGGGCCTTAGTCTCAGCTTCTTTAGTTTCAGTGGCAGCCTTAGAAGGGCAAGTTCCTTCTTTCTTTCCCTCACAAGTTCCTTCCTTCTTTCCTTCGCAAGCAGTCTTTTGGCTTTTAGTGCAGTGCTTGTCCTTGTGCTCTTCACTATGAAGCTTAAGGAACTCTTCTCCAACAATGACTTGAGGAGCCTCTCCAGTCTTTCTGATAAGCTTGTAGCACTT
>Ga0302284_1000411_pt1 | contig 20289 bp, 19 predicted proteins | sample III_Fen_E2_1_FD_198760 | JGI IMG/M metagenome (GOLD analysis project Ga0302284, IMG submission 198760) | Peat permafrost microbial communities from Stordalen Mire near Abisko, Sweden - III_Fen_E2_1 | ecosystem: Environmental > Terrestrial > Soil > Wetlands > Permafrost | place: Sweden: Abisko...
CTGAACAACCCGGACAGGAAAGTCCATACAGAAATCGTCCGGTTAAGGAAAATCTTGATCTCTTCGAAAGAATGAACAAGGGTGAATTTGATGAGGGCAGTCGTGTACTAAGGGCGAAAGTTGATATGACATCTCCGAACATGCATATGCGTGATCCTATCATCTACAGAATAATTAAAACACCACATCATAGGACCGGCAGTAATTGGAATGTCTATCCTATGTATGATTTTGCACATGGTCAGAGCGATTATTTTGAAGGTGTCACACATTCGTTGTGCACTCTTGAATTTGAAGTACACCGGCCTTTATATGACTGGTTTATCGATCAGCTTAAAACAGATGATTACCGTCCGCGACAGATAGAGTTCAACCGTCTGAATCTGACCTATACCATGATGAGCAAAAGGAAGCTGCTTGAGCTGGTACAGGAGGGAAAAGTAATGGGATGGGACGATCCCAGGATGCCAACATTATGCGGACTCAGAAGAAGAGGTTATACTCCCGAATCGATAAAAAGATTTGTTGATCTTATAGGATATACAAAGGTTGAAGCAATAAATGATGTCTCCCTACTCGAACATGCCATACGTGAGGATCTTAATGTCAGATCTCCAAGGGTATTTGGTGTTTTGAATCCACTGAAAGTAATAATTACAAATTACTCTGAGGGAAATGTTGAGAATGTTGAGCTGATCAATAATCCCGAAGATGAGGCAATGGGAATAAGGCTGGTTCCATTCAGCCGTGAAGTTTACATTGAACAGGAAGATTTCATGGAGGTCCCTCCGCATAAGTTTTTCCGTCTCGCTCCGGGTACGGAAGTGCGTTTGAAAGGAGCCTATATAATTAGATGTGAAGGCTTTAAGAAGAATGAAAAAACAGGCAATATAGAAGAAGTTTACTGCACGTATGATCCTGACACCAGAAGCGGCGGAAATTCCTCAGAAAAGAAAGTTAAAGGAACGTTGCATTGGGTTTCAGCACAGCATGCTGTCGATGCAGAAGTAAGATTATACGACAGGTTATTCAATCATGAAGATCCTGCAGGTGCCAGATGTGATGACTACAGGGAGCTGCTTAACCCCGACTCATTAAAAGTTTTGACAGGGTGTAAGGTTGAGCCGTCACTAGCTTCGGCTAAGCCACTTGAGAAGTTTCAGTTCCAGAGACTTGGATATTTCTGTGTCGACTATGAATCGACAACTTCTAAGCTGGTCTTCAACAGGACTGTCTCACTTAAAGATACCTGGGCGAAGATCAATAAGTAGGTACAGGAACGTATTTCAGCCAGCGACAACTGCAAGTAACATTCAATACGCAACATAGAATCAGCTGCATAAATTGACATTAATTACAGATTTGTTACGGTAAATTACTTTTTACGGAATTTTTTCTATATTTGTGACCGCAAAATTGTCCCGTGGTGTAATTGGCAACACGTCTGATTCTGGATCAGAAGAGTTCAGGTTCGAGACCTGACGGGACAACAAAAAGAGTGAGAGCGTGAGCGTGAGCGAATGCCTCACTCTTTTTGTTGTCCCTCCCGCTCTCACGTTCACACTTAATTAAAATATACTGGCTTTTTGCTTGTTGCCAGCTTTTTGATCAGACCAATATACTTTCCAGTTCAAAACTGGCATTCCAGTTATCAATCAACACGTGTTCGATTTAGATTTGCTGATTAATTTGTTGAAAGATTTTAATCACTTATCAAACTTATTTTGTTTCATATTGTTATAACATCCGGAGTCCAGAAACCATACAAACGGGGCGATTCTGAAAAGCCACATGAGTAAGAAAAAATTACAACTAGTAATATGAATAGTACCAGGAAATTGTTCGTACTGTGCGGAATCATTATTTCTTTTTGCTTAATGACCTCAACTGCCAGCTATGCTCAAGCTGCTAATAAAGCTAAGCCAGTAAATCCCAACGTTGAAATTGCTTCGCCCGAATATTCAAAATTGGCGGCAGAGGCTTTGACTTACCTTACGAGTTTGGATATCGATAAATGGGTGTCACTGATGTCCGATGATGTGGAATTTAATTTCCCCGATGGGGATGAGAGTACGAGAACTAAATTGACAGGTAAGAAAGCTGTGGATGACTGGTGGAATAACTGGAAAAAAACTTCTGGGGTAAAATCCATGACTTTCGAGAAACATGTTGAAATACCTGTAAATTCAAAGGAGGCAAATCCATCTACCGGGTTGTCAGGAGTATCGGTTATTTGTTATTATTCCAACAACATGGATATTAATGGGACCCCAGTGCGGATAAGAATGAATTTTACTGCTCATTTCAATAAAGATAAGAAAATAGACCGGTATTTTACTTATTATGACAGGACCAAAATTGTGAAGGCAATGGGTGCGAATATCCTGGAGAAGAAAAACTAACAATAACTTCACGTGAAAGTTTAAAGAAGCTTTATCTCTCATGATGTTGTTGAAAAATCTTGCCAGGTTTTTGCCAGGTTTTAGGGATAACAGGTATTAAATAATGGAAATGTAATGATTTTTTCTTTATACTATAGATTTAATAATCAATGTGTTAAGATATAAGTGTTATATTAATTAATGATTCTGGATCAGAAGGCCACCCCTGCAGTCACGCTCCTCCCTAAAATTGCCCACAGGGCAATTTCTTAATGGTCGCCCGGGTTCAAGACCTGACGGGACAACATAATTAAACCGCTCTCCGACTATGCTCAGGGCGGTTTTTTTGTCTTGCGGTACTGCGGTCCAAATGTCCCGCAGTCGTTCCGTTCAGAAAAGTGTATATTACTATTTCCAAATCCGATTCAAAGCCGGTACCATCGAGTATTTTGTCTGCTATACAGACCGCAAGACAATTTTTTATTGCCAGGTTCCTGCCAGGTTTTTGGTGGGGGTTTATGAGTCTGCAATTTGATTTATTTGAGGGTCAGAGGTAATTTACACCATTCTTTCTTTAAGATTTTAAAAAGGTAAATCGTCTTGTATTTCATAAGGATCACTCTCTGATAAATCGATAAATTCCCCGAGAAAACCTTTTGTTAGTTCATCAACTAAATTATTAAAATCATTTTCTGATAAATTAAAGTTCTCATTTAACCTATTTGTCGGCTTCCCCAAAGCAGGTCCATTTAAAATTAAAGTATAATCTTTAATTTTACACTGTATTTAGTCAACACTGAACTAATTGTATAGGTATGTACAAACATGAAAGACTAATTTTTGTAAGTACATGATATTTAATTAAATAAAATCTGAAGGGAGGGAGTAAAATTAGGTTTTTAGAAAACTAATAAATATATTTGATTCAAGTAACGTCATCTAGATAATAGTATTTGGAGGATCCCTTAAATTCGTGTATTAAATTAAAACCTATGAATTATAAAAAGCAATATTTCAGCTATTTAAAGCTAAAGGAATTTCAATTCCTGTTGTTATCCTGCATGATATTCATATTCACAATTTCTCTTATAAACGCTCAAACCAACAACCCAAGAGAAATTATTCCTTTTGATGAAGGCTGGCATTTCTGGTTAGGCGATAACCCAGATGCAAAACAGTCAAATTTCGACGATGCTAATTGGAAAATACTGAATGTACCACATGACTGGAGTATAGAAGGTCCAGTTAATCCGCCTCCTATCGGTGACAAAAACAGTGGCTACTTCATCCACGGCATTGGTTGGTATCGAAAAAGTTTTACATCACCTCACGATACCCTCAGGAAGGTTGTGATCGAGTTCGATGCAGTTTACATGAATAGTGAAGTGTGGATCAATGGTCAGTTCCTCGGACAAAAACCTTATGGCTTCATCGGGTTTCGCTACGATATAACTGAATTTCTCAAAAGAGATGGTTCACAAAATGTTATAGCCGTTCGTGTTGATGATTCATCCGAACCCTCGCTACGTTGGTATGCTGGCTCAGGTATTTACAGGCATGTACGCTTAATTACCACAGGTTATACTCATTTTCATCTCGATGGCGGCATCAGTATCTCGACATCCGAGATTTCAACAGAGAAAGCTGTTGTTCAAACAGATTACATTATAGATCCAAATTTCTTTACTGAAGAGGAACAGCAATCCTGGGTCAAAGATCCCTGGAAAGTAAAACCACAAACTTTGAGTATCATATTGCGAAGTTCTGTGTTGGCTTCTGATGGTAAAATTATTGCATCCACCGAATCGAAGCTTGCGCTACAAAGTATGCATCCAGGCAAACATGCTACCCAACAAATTTCTGTTCCTAACCCTCGCCTTTGGTCCGACAGTACACCTAACCTCTACCAATTGCGCAGCACACTAATACTAGAAGGACGCACAATCGACGAAACCACGACTACATTTGGAATTCGTAAACTTGAATTCATTCCCGATCAGGGGCTGTTTGTTAACGGCAAATCCACAAAGCTCAAGGGCGTTTGTTTGCATCAGGATGCAGGGTCATTCGGTAATGCAGTACCAATTGCAATCTGGGCTTATCGCCTTGGCCTGTTAAAGGAAATGGGCTGCAATGCCATTCGTACAAGCCATCACCCATTTGCTCCGGAATTTTATGATTTATGCGATCAGCTTGGCTTTTACGTTTTTGATGAAGCTTTTGACGAGTGGACACGCGACTGGACTCTCAATTTCACAGAAAATACCAGAGGAAAAGCAAAGTATGGCTATCATCTTTATTTTAAACAGTGGTATGAAACCGACCTTCGCGCTATGATACGTCGCGACCGCAATCATCCCAGCGTAATATTATACAGCATTGGTAACGAAATCCCCGATCAGTTTAATGACGATGGCTGGAAGCTTGCAAAAAAACTAATTACGATTTGTCATGAAGAGGATTCCACACGTCCGGCTACTTCAGCTTGTGACCAGTCATTTGTTTCATCCCGGAATGGCTTTATGGATCAGCTTGACATAGCCGGCTATAATTATATTGACCGCCTGTACCGCGATAGCACATATGTCCCTGAGCACAGACGTTTTCCACAGCGTCTCTTTCTGGGAACTGAAACCAGCCATCAAATTCATAACTGGCTTGGCGTTCGTGATAATGATTACGTTATCGGTGATTTTATATGGACAGGTATCGATTATCTGGGAGAGACAGAAAGTTTACCCAACCGGGGCAGCCGGGCTGGTGAAATCGATATTGCAGGAGGAAAGAAACCAGGCTTTTACCAACGTGCAGCCTATTGGCGTAATGATCCGGTATTACAACTTTTCGTACTCACCGGCGAGAAACCAAAAAATCCCTGGCAGTCCCAACCGGCACTGCTCAAATGGAACTGGCCTGAAAAAACAAATGTCACTTTAAGAGCTGCCACCAATTGCGATGAAGTAGAATTGTTCTTGAACAATCATTCCCTTGGAAGAAAGGCTATTTCGCACAATTTATATTCAAATGACTGGACCGTAGACTATAAGTCTGGAGAGCTTAAAGCAATTGGATATAAAAAAGGTACCCAAGTTGCCACGTCAAAACTTCTTACGACCGATGTGGCTTCAAAGCTTTACATTACATCGCTGCCATTGCCAATTGCAAGTGATATTATCTTATTCGAAATTACCGTCGCTGACAAAGCCGGATTGAACGTAATTGACGGAAAGGCTGCTATCACTGTAAAAGTGGAGGGTGGAGGTAAGCTCATTGGACTCGATAATGGAGAACTTGATTATACAGGTTCATTTAAGACAGATACACGTAACTCTTATCAGGGTCGCCTCCTTGTAGCTGTGAAAAGGATATCTCCAGAGGCAGATGGCGAAATTCGTCTTACAGCAACAGGACCAGGGCTGTCGGCAACCACTTTGACAACTAAATAAAATCACCTTAATGATGGTCAATATACCCTCGGTTTGCGCTTTAATAGTCTATGCCAAACATTCAATGATAAACTTTTCATTGTCAGACTAGTGGCAACTGTTAAAGGATATACTATAAAACTATTAATTCAGTAGTATTTTAATTAAATATAAATAAATATACCATTATCAAAATGAAAAAACTATTACTTGTAATCTTTGTCCTTGCAACCGTTTCTGTCTCGGCACAGAAGTTTCAGGATCTGGCCTTGACTCCTCCCATGGGATGGAACAGCTGGAACAAATTTCAATGTAATGTAAGTGAAATACTTATCAAAGAAGCAGCCGATGAAATGGTATCCACTGGTATGCGCGATGCCGGTTACCAATATATTGTGATTGACGATTGCTGGCAGATCAAACGCGACAGCATGGGATTTATCGTTGCCGACCCGGAGCGCTTCCCTTCAGGAATAAAAGCTTTGGCCGACTATGTTCATTCGAAAGGCTTGAAACTCGGTATCTATTCCTGCGCAGGAACAAAAACCTGTGCTGGTCGTCCGGGCGGACGAGGTCACGAGTTTCAGGATGCCTACATATATGCAAAATGGGGGGTCGATTACCTGAAATACGACTGGTGCAGCAGCGATGGCCAGAACCAAAAAGAATCGTATCGTCTGATGAGCCAGATGCTGAAAGAGGCTGGTCATCCGATTGTGTTCAGTCTCTGCGAATGGGGCGGAAGCAAACCATGGGAATGGGCTTCCGAAGTTGGTCACTTGTGGCGCACCACTGGTGATATTGCCAACTGTTTCGACTGTGAACAAAAACATTCAGGATATTCGAATTGGGGTGTTACCAAGATTCTGGATATGCAGATTGATATGCGCCAATATGCCGGTCCAGGCCATTGGAACGATCCGGATATGCTTCAGGTTGGAAACGGGGGGATGACAATTAACGAAGATCGGGCACACTTCTCGATGTGGTGCATGCTGGCAGCCCCGTTAATGGCCGGTAACGATTTGAAAAATATGTCGTCGCAAACTCACGATATTCTAACCAATATCGATGCAATTGACATCGATCAGGATACAAAGGGCATTCAGGGTTTTAAATACAAATCCGAGGAGGGGCTGGAAATCTGGCTGAAACCTTTGTCGGCTGGCGATTGGGCTGTTTGTTTCCTGAATCGTTCGGTTGATATAAAAACGATCGACTTCGACTGGATTAATAACAAGATTAACGACGAATTCTCAAAACGGATACTGAATGCGTCGGTTGAGACCTTCAAAATCAAAGATGTCTGGACTAAAAAAGAACTTGGTGATACTCAGAAACCTTTAAAAGCTGGCGTTCTTTCTCACGATGTGCTTTTATTGCGATTGAGCTTGGTAAAAAATTAAAAGAACATCGATCACTTCACAAATTGGTAAACAATACGATCAATTGGAAAAGCCTGTTACCCAGACCATATTTGGCCGGAATAAATTGACCCTCTTCTGCCGGAGTGAAGTGCTTGTTTTCTAATTTCATACAACAATCTCAATTTAACTGGCCAAAAATGGTCAAACGTCCGGCTTTTGAAGATGGTGACCAAGACTTAGTAGGCGATGGATTTGGATATACAGATTTAAGCGTATGACAGTGTCGCACAACTGTCATATCAATTCAAGAGAATAACCGGTCTTACCCCGTCTCATTTTAAAAGACTTAAGCAAAATAAGTGTATTTCTCGCGAAGACCTGTAATTGATGCAACCTATCCATGGAATTATGTAACTGTTATCACTCACGAACATTGCATCTTTGTACCTGAATCTTAACAAACTTTCAAAGAGGTACTTAAAATTCTCACATTATGCCGGTAATTAAAGTTATTGAAATCATGGCATCATCACCCAAGAGTTGGGAGGATGCAGCAATAATTGCTGTTAAATCTGCTGGGAAAATTCTTAAAGGAATACGCTCAGTTAACATTCATCACATGAATGCTTTAGTAAAGAATAATAAGATCATCGAATTTCGGGTCAATGCAAGGATCACCCTTGATGTTCTGAATTGATCAGGTATAAGTACTTCCAAAAGAGTTTTACTCTAAAATGCTGATCTTTATATTGTGCTGTAGGCAACTTTATTAAAAATGGGCATATCCTAAATAGGAATATATCCCCACTTATGAGGTGAATTTATCAGCCGTTAAATCAAAATTATACCATGAAACAAAAATTTAAAAAAGGCGATTTTGTTGTTTTAAAAAGTGGTGGTCAAGTTATGACAATAGTAAATGACAGAGAAGATGGAATGGATTCTTTTGGTGGAATTTATATATGTTCTGGATATGAAAAGAAAAAGGAATACAATAAAAAGTTTCCCCAGGAAGAACTTAAATTGATAAGTTGAGCTCCTTAAACTATAAAAAGGGGATGTGACATTACTCTGGCAGAAAAGATAGTGTCCTTGACCCCAATCAGCGGGAATATATTGACCACTAAAATTCAGGGCTAAATACATGTTAGTTAATTAAATATGTAAATTACAATCAGACTGGCTAAACATGGTCAAGCCCTCCGGCTTTTGCAATAGCCCTTGAAATACAAAATAAAAAAGGTCGATTTATATAATCGACCAATTAAATATTGCAAATCCAGAACTCACCTTACTGTATACTGATAACAATCACTGGTTAGTACAACAGCTGTTGTAGCTTCATCAATAATCTGGAAATGTATATCAAATGTTGCTCCACTGGCTATTGATGAAACATCGCGCCATAAATCCTCCTGCCCCATGCCTTCGTCATTAGTCAGAATTGATTGTGGTGTTAATCCTTTACCTAGGGTCAGCCAAGTGGTGCTGGTACAATTACCGTCAAGGTTAGTATCTACTGCCCGCTGTAACTGGTAACTATGGTTCGGCTTAAGACCACGAACCCAAACATCAAGGGTGATAATTTTGGGTGTATCTTTGTCTTGCCTGAACTTAATATGACCTGAACCATGACTATGCCGGCTTTCATCCAGGTTTTCTCCATGATCTTCTCCCCAGCTTACACTTCTGAGAATCACGTCAAGGTTAAAATGAGTTTTTGCCAGATTATCTTTCTGCTCGTTAGAAGTAAGTGACTTCTTGTCAGGAGTTAATGACTTCGCATCAGTTGCAGGAGTATTACCGCCCGGTTGGGTCAAAACTGAAGACGGAATAGTCTCCAGAGTTGACTTTTTGCAACTGTTAATAACAAATGCAATCATAATTACACTAGCAAGTGTAGTTATGAGAATTGAGATTTTTCTTTTCATTTTAATATTTTATTTGTGAATACTAAAAATTAAACCAGTTATTCCATTAGTTAAAGGGTAAATCCCAGTAAATAAATTGATTCAGGGATGTATTTCCATGTCAACAACAAATATTGTAGTTTGTTCTTGATTTTAATATAATTTTCTGAATCTGAGATATTTCTCCCAGTTTCTTAAAATCCTCAAGTATGATGTCATGTTCTTCAGGTGTTCAATTTAAAACAAAGCAAGGTGGTCGGCTCAAACCGGTGGCAGGTGGTCTGATGATCCGTTTTTTCAAGTCCGATAACTTGATATCACAATTTGTGACATTAAATAGGGGCGGTCGCCGGAAACTCCCAAATGCTATTACTGAGCACGGTGTGGCAGTGTTGAATTTGCCCTTTTCCACCACATCCAGAGTAACATACAAATTATTACATCGACAATAATAACAGGTAAAGACCAGCCTAATAGAGGGCGAAAAAGAGGATTTTCAAGGTTAACCTGAGCCAATATAAGAGCATTCGCTTTAATTAAGAATAGACCAGTTGGTATGCTACCAAGCATAATCGCTCCCAACCATTTGATTCTTGTTCTCCAATTGTCTAAAACCCACACTCCAAAAATAAAGGCAATGATAAAAATGAGGCCAAACGGAATATCAATTAAGTATTTGGGTATTCCTAAATTATAGGCTAAAAAATACTCGTCTCCTCCCATTCGGGAAAATCCTCTCAGGTAATATTGGCTCATTAGCAAAGAACCTATTAACGCCATAACCAAACCAATCTGTTTTGTTGAGGGAATTCTATTCCAACGCATCAGCACTAAACCTAATACAACACCCACTATTGAAGCAAAAGGGCCGGCAGTAAGCATAATACTCAACTCGGTTTTATTGAGAGATGAAGCTAACCGTAGCCATCCTTTTTCTCCATCAGGAGAAAGAATCGATATCCATTCATTTGGATGGATAGGTGGGGGGTCGCCCCATATCTGCAACAACTGCGTAAACCCCCAGACTGGTCCCCTGCCCAAAGATTCACAGACAGCCCAATGACCTGCTTCATGTATTGTTTGAACAATAAAATTCAACAATAGTGAGAGTATCACCAATTGCCAAAAACCAATTTTACGATAATCCGTAGTTTTACTCTCACTGTTAATTTCTTTCAAGGTCTTTGATTATAAGCAAATTAAACTTACCTGAAATGTCAGGTATGAGTTATCAGCATAGTTAGTATTGTAAATAAAAGTAAGAAAACTTACGATAAAAGGATCAGGAAGAACTAATAATTTGCAAATGTCGCTCACTCTTACACTCGATCACTCTTTTTGAAGACAAATTGAACATACGCAAGTGTAATCCTGCAGCCTCCACATTAATAAATCAATTTCATTAATGTCCACTTAAAATTAAATAAATTTACACCCACTTTGATACATATAAGTAATCTTTAATTACATATACAACATTCCAGAGGATAGATGAAATTATTAAATAAATATATAAGAATTTCTTTTCTCTTAATTATCTGAAAAATAGTTGATTTTACTGTATTCAATTTCTATTTAGTGCAATGCTTTTTGATTAACTCAAACAATAAGGTCCTATTAATTTGATTTTGTAATATAGTCGTTGCATCCCGCTTCTAATGCTTGATCTTCGGATCATCCACATAAATGGATTAAGCCAAAGAAAGGAAACTAATAATTCGCTGAACAAAAGATCAAAAGTATGTCCCTGTCTCACATGAGCATTTTCATGCTTTAGTATTTCATGATAATCCACACTATTAAACTTATTCCCTGGTATAACCACAAAAGGGAAGAAGGAAAAAGGAGGATATCCCATTTCCGATAAAATGACTTTTGGGAAGGCAGAATCCTTTACGGTCCCTTTCCTGATTATAGAATATGCCTTTGCTACTCCGAATAAATCTCTTAACAATAACAGACCGGTTACACAAAAATATAATGACTCAAGAAAATAAGTCATATTTAAGGAACTGATCTTTTCTGTTATTGTGGATTCAATTATAGTCCCCGATAGAATAATATCACTCATTTTCTTCATTGGTGCAATCGGTACAATACCTGTAGAAAGACCTGAGATTCTAATGAGTGGAATTATTAATGACAGGATCAAACTCATTAAGAGGCAAATTCTGTTTCTCAGGTAATATGTATCGTTCCTGAAGAACAAATAATAACACAGGTAAAATAGCGAAGTGCCGGTTGATACTCTAATCAGGTACAAAAGTAAATGATCTATTTTAACCTCCTTTTTCAATGATGTCTATAATTTTCTTCAGGTCATCAGCACTTAGCTTTTTCTCATTGACAAAAAATGAAACAACATTTTTATAAGATGATCCGAAATAATCACTGCTTGACCAGGATGCCAATTCTCTGGCAGGTTTTGAGAGATTTATTATCAGAGGAAAAGACCTGAGAGAATAACCTTTCAGGTCTTGACAAACCAGGGAATGATTAATATTAAATTACAAGTACTTTTTTACCAGTCTTTCAGTTTTGCGAATGCCTTCAAATTCGTCGGTTTGCCGGGTACCTTCATATTCGATACCCATATACCCTTTAAATCCTGATTCTTTAACTATACCGATCAATTTCTTATAATCAAGAAGGGGTTGTTCCCCTACTCCATCAAAATCATAGCTCTTGGCACTTACACCTTTTGCATAGGGAAGCAGTAATTTAACCCCTTTGTAAATGTCATAAGTCTCCTTACAACCTTCCTGAATCGTACCCCAGGGATGCGTGAGGCACCAGTTTCCAAAATCAGGAAGAGTTCCTACATTCTTCATATCGACCTGCTTCATTACATCTACTACCCATTCCGCATTTGAAGTCACACTTCCATGGTTCTCAACAACTACATTTAATTGCATGGGCCTAGCATATTCCCCAAGCCTGCCAAGGGAATCTATTGCAGCCTTTTTCCGGTCCTGCGGAGAACCTTCACCGTGCAGGTTTACCCTTACTGTAAGGCACCCAAGCAATTTAGCAGCATCAATCCATTTTTTGTGATTTCCGACTCCTTCCAATCTTTCTTTTTCATTTGTCGAAGAAAGAGGACCTTCTTCATCTACCATTATTAAATGGTTGAATACCCCGGCATCCTTACTCCTTTTTAAAAGCTCATTAAGATAGGCAGTGTTTTTTCCTGCTTCTTTATAGTTCATTTTTTTCCCTCCAAAAAAGCCATTGACATATTCAACGGTTGATATCCCGAACTCTTTTACAGCAATTTGAGGAAAATCCAAATGGTCCATTTTACCTGAGTCCAGGGCCCGGTTAAAGGACCATTCAGCTAAAGATATTTTAATATCGTTCCCTGAGAATTGCGGAAATTTCATTGAAGAAAATGCCACTAACGATCCGGCGGTAAAAGCGGATTGCTTAATAAATGTCCTGCGTGATGTCATATTTTTTGTTATTAGAGTTACTATTATACAAAGATGCTCGATGATTTTGTAAATAATACAACTAATTATTGCTCTTTTGTCCCTTTAATGTCAAACATGTTCATCATATTTCCGGTTACATTCTTGTCATCCTTAATTTTGAAAAACAGAGTAATATCCATCCCCTGGGCACTGAATGTAGCGTTTAATGTGCTGTCGGCTACTGCAATACCTGTGAGTTCTAAAGGTGGATCAGTTCGTTCCGGGGCCACGATTGTTCCTGTTAGCTTGTCGTCTTTTTTGACAATTGTTAAAACCATCTTGGTATCTCCGTCGGGCAGGCCATAAACCATCAGATTAAATTTGCCTGTAAAATATTTTTCACCTGTATTTATATCCTGAGCTTTTAATAAACTGGTGTTCATTACAATAGCCATGATGATCATTGAAAGAATAATAGATGCTTTTTTCATTATTTGCGAGTATTGGTTTTAAATATATACTATTTTAGGTATGCGGAAATTACGGATAAATGAATTAATCGATTCAAAATTAATTAGTTTTTTTGTATTCCGTAATAATTACGTAATATTATTGTTTATTTTTGAAATATGAATGGTTTTGATGATTTGCCAGCAGATCTTCTGGAAGATCCTGATTCATTTTTAAAGAATATTTCAATTGATAACGTGATTTTTGGTTATCATAAGAAAGAACTGAAAGTCTTGCTTCTTAGGCCTGCCGGTATAAGCAAGTGGACTACCTGCGGAGGTTATATCAGAAAAACAGAGAGAATTGATGATGCTGCAAAGAGGATAGCTTTTGAAAGAACCGGTTTGAAAAATATGTATCTCAAACAGTTTAAAGCATTTGGTAACCCTGAAAGGACCCGCGATGCTTCCTTTACAATAAATCAGATCGGCAAGTTATACGGGGTAAACGCAGATAAACTGAATTGGCTGCTTGAATATTTTGTCTCAATAGGGTATTATACCCTTACAGAATTCGATAGGGTGAAGCCTGCGGGTGAATTTTATACTGAGGAATGTAAATGGTGGAATATTCAAAATATGCCTCCGTTACTCTTCGACCACAAAGTAATTATAGAAGAGGCTTTAAAATCGTTGCGGCTCGACATAAATCTCTATCCTATCGGGTACGAATTACTTCCTGAAAAATTTACCTTACCCGAAATAACTTCACTTTATGAAACTATACTCCAAAAGAAACTCGATGACAGAAATTTTGCAAAGAAACTTCTTGCCTCTGGTATTATTACCAAATTAAATGAGAGAAGATATATCGGTCCTCACCGATCACCTTTTATTTATGTCTTTAATAAAGAAAAGTATGACGATGCATTGAAGAATGGTATTATATTGTCAATATAATTGATTATTAAAAACAACAGTATGAAAAAGGCCCTTTTAGTTTGTCTGATTGTCATCTTATGTTTCTCATTTACATCGGAGAAAGAAAAGACATTTTGTAATCCAATGAATCTTAATTACCGGTTTCAGTCTTCTTTAAGTAATCCTTACAGGGAAGCGGCGGATCCTGTTATAACCCTTTATAAGGGGAAGTACTTTCTTTATGCATCGCACAGCGGAGGATATTGGAATTCAGATAACATGCTGAACTGGAACTTCATTCCGATTAAAAGCCTTCCAATAGAAGATTATGCACCCGATGTTATCACAATTAATGACACAACTTATTATATGGGTTCAGCTATGGTAAAGAAGAATATTTATTATACCACTAATCCATTTGAAGATAACTGGAAACCTTTGGCGAAAAGCCTGCCATTCCCGGTTTGGGACCCGCATTTTTTCAGAAATGATGATGGCGGGGTTTATCTTTACTGGGGATGTTCAGATCAGGAATCACAGCCTATCAGGGTAGTTCAGCTCGATTCGAAGATGCAACCTGTAACAGAACCAAAGATCCTTATCACTCATAATCCTAAATTGTATGGCTGGGAGAACCCCGGTGAACTAAATGAAAAAGATAAGAATGGATATAACGAAGGCTCCTGGATGACAAAGTATAACAACAAATATTACCTTCAGTATGCTTCTCCCGGCACAGAATTTAAAACATATGCCGATGGTGTTTATAAATCTGATTCCCCTGAAGGCCCATTCACCTATGAAACGAATAGTCCTTTCTCATATAAACCCGGCGGCTTTATTGCAGGAGCCGGACATAGTTCAACCTTTCTGGATAAATATGGCAATTACTGGCATGTTTCCAGCATGAGTATCAGTATCCGCCATATTTTTGAAAGGCGTCTTGGATTATTCCCCGCGGCATTCGACAAAGATGGCGTACTGCACACATTCACCGCTTTTGCCGATTATCCGACAATAATGCCAGAAAGCAAAATCGATTTTGAAAAAGAAAGTCTTTTCAAAGGATGGATGCTTTTATCATATAATAAGAAATGCGAGGCTTCATCTGCATTGGAAAAATATCCGGTACAGAATGCTTTTGATGAAAATATAAGAACATGGTGGTCCGCCAGTACAGGTAATGCAGGTGAGTGGTTGAGCGTAGAACTGGACGATAAGGTGACTGTTAACGCTATTCAGGTAAATTTTGCCGATAATGATTCCAAACTGAAACCTGATAGTAAAAACATTTTTTATTGTTACAGGATATTAGCATCAAATGACAGGAAGTTGTGGAAGGTTATTATTGATAAAAGCAATAATACCACTGATGCATGCCATGATTACATTGAACTGGAAAAACCAATAAAAACAAAGTACATAAAAATTGAGAATGTAAAAGTACCTGACGGGAAATTTTCTGTTTATGATCTACGGATCTTCGGGAAGAAAGAGGGCAAAACACCAGTCGAGCCTGCAGACTTTTCTGTTGATCGAAATGCATCTGACAGCCGCAGAGCTATAGTTAAATGGACAAAAGATAATTTAGCAACCGGCTATGTGATTAACTATGGAACTGACATTAACAAATTATATACTTCCTATATGGTATATAACTGTGATTCAGTAAGACTGACAGGTTTAAACAGAGATGTAACCTATTCTTTCAGCATCGATGCATTTAATGAATCAGGTATTACCAAAGGGATAAAGAAAATTACTAAATAGTTGCTGCATTATTTTAATGAAGCAAGAATTCGTCAGCTTGTTATTAGTCTCTTAATAATTGGCAATCTCTGTCGGTAAGCATATTAAAAGCAATTGTACGTACGAATTATCCCATGTAACCAATGAGCCGAATATGAGGACAGAAAATGTTACTAATGAGTCTCCAGGCAAGTTAAAGCAGAGCAAGATTAAAGATTAATTACGGGTTCCCTTTCGTGTTGATATAAATCAGGTAATCAACTATTCGATCAATCTCTTCGGTAGTCAATGTTGGCGGAATCATTTTTTTATCCAGATACCCATTTAATTTTTCATAATCGGGGTATTTTATAGCTCTTATGATGTATTTGCGATCGAGCTTAACAGATACTTTTTTACCCTTCCGGTAAACTATCACTTCATTATCATAGGTGAAAATTAATGAAGGTCCATATCTTGATTCTCCGGTAAGAGAATGACATTTGGTGCATCCGACAGAATTAAATAGTAACTCACCTTTTTTCGCATTTTCCAATGAGATTGGTTTTGTATTATCATTACTGCATTTTATGGATGCAAAGATAAATAACACGACTAGGCTGCGTTTTATAAATTTAAAAAGTATCATAAATTTCAATAACCATTAACCGGATTCAGTTAAACCGAATCATCAAACAATTACAAAACAAATTCATAAGGACACTAATAGCTATTTTTTGGCTTTAATAAAATATCCTTTCTTAAAAAAGAAATCAACCTCCTTGAATCCAACTGCCTTCAGAGCCTTTGATATTTGCTCAATTGAATACTTGTTGAAAATATCATTCTTCGTGAGTTTCACTTTATTCAAGTCATCATTCTTTTCCATATAAAGGCAAAATATCCCATCATCCCTGAGAAGCGAAATAACCCTGCTAAAGGGTTTATGAAGATCATCCCAGAAATAAACTACATTTATACAAAATATTTTGTCGAATAAACCCATATTGATTTCAGTATCAATGAAATCACCAAGCAACAAATGGACCCGGTTATTTTGAATGACTTGTTTATTCCTCTTGCTTGCTCTTCGGTACATCAGGTCGGAAAAATCAATCCCATAAATATCACAAGTTTCAAATCTCTTTGATATCATATCGACACCGATTCCCGGACCGTATCCAATTTCCAAAATTTTGTCATTTGATCTAATAGTTAAATAGTCAATCATGGTTTTATAGAAAATATGATTGCCAACGACCATCAGGTTAGCTATTATTTTGCCAAGTACTCCCACCGGCTTTCTAAACTGCAATCCAATTATTTTTGAAATAGACATATCTGCTTTTTATTATTCCTGCAATTCGATTATAAAGTAACTTCTGAGAAAACCAATTCACAATCTTCAAGTCCTTTGATTTCAAGATTCCCTGTTGTTGGTTTGTTTAATATAAGCAGGTCACCCTTAACTATTGTAATTATATCATCCTTTAAATCAATGCTTATTTTTCCTGAAAATATGTAAATAAAAACCCAATCACAATTTTCTTTTATATTACAGTCGAAAAGTTTTTCATTTTCAACAACAATACCTGTTATTTCTCCTTTAGTTTCACCAGTTGTCATCAAATTAAAGTCAATGCACTTTCCGATTGAAGATGTTTCGCAGTCTCCCTCAAATTCATCTGCATCAAATTTATTGAGCTGTCTGGAATCATGATCATCATGAATCAAAGTGACTTCACCTTCTAAAACCCGCAACTTTCTTGAAATTCCTGACAGTCGGGTAAAATCGGACTTTTCAGTTTCGACAGTAGCTGTACTTAATCTGAACTGAAAATTTCGTTCCTTGTAATCTGCTGTCGGTGGATAAATAAAAAGTTCGGTTGTTGTCCCTCCCGACCAGCGTACAGGCTGGAAATTTTCAGAAGCAATAATTGAATATTTCATTGATAATAGTGGAGTAATGCCTGAAATTTCAAGACTTTTTACAAATATACATTTTCATTCCTCTCCAAAGGCGATATTTTTGTCTTGCAGTCTTGCAGTCTCCTGATTCAGTCAGATCAGAATAATCTTCTCAATTATTGATAGTTGCACTATATTAAACCATATATTTAGTACAAAAGACCGCAGGGCTTAACGACTACAGAACTGCAGCAAATAAATTGCCAGGTCTTGCCAGTTTTGAGATAGACTGTGTACGGCAATTATTTTATCACACTTGTCAAGGTAACAAGACATAAAGCTATCAATTCGGCTATTGTTCTAAAAATATGATAGGTCCACCATTTGTCACGAAGTTCAGACAAGTTAATGGGCATTTTACCTGAAGTCCATGTCATTATTTCATCATTTATAGGCTGATTACCAAATCGCGATATAAGGATACAGGCAATAAAGAATAGAGAAGCAATGAGTAAAGTAATAAATATTCGCTTTTCGCCTCTCTGAAGAATAGCAGAAATTATAGTTATTACTGTGGCACCAAAGACAAGTACAATCATCAATGTATTAAGTGCCCTAATCATATTTTGCTGTTGCTCGATATAAGTTGTGGGGGACAAATGCAAAGGATTGAATCCCATCCATATCCCAAAACTAGCGCCTGCGAGTAATGCAGCAATAAGAATGTTTAAAAACCGAATAATTGAAGTTGTCATAGATTGGAAGTAATTATTATTGATTAACTTAATTATAACCTGGTTAAGATAAAATTAATTGGATCCTCATGCCATTTTCAATTGGACCATGTCCGGTTTTCTCGAAAAGTTATTTTTTCTGCCATGCATTTACAGATACGATATCACTTATTGAAAAACTCATTAAATCCTCTCCCATTATTACAGGGCCTGAATAATTTGCCTGTGCTCGTTTTAATATTTCTTGTTCAGTTCCTCCATAAAGTTTTACAATATGTGAGTACGCAGCAAGCTTAGGTCTTACTGCATTAAAAACTCTGGCCGTCTGTTCGGGTGTCGTGTGATGAGCCAATATATTGTACCTGGAATCTGATTTACTTAATGTGTCGGGAGCAATAGCTACTTCATGTATCAGCAAATCTGTACCCTTTGCAAACTTGATTAAATTCTCCGAATATCGGGTATCTCCTGATAAAACAGCGGAATGACCATTGTATTCTATACGGTATCCAAAAGCAGGTACAACAGGATAATGGTCTACTTCAAATGCAATTACTTTTACACCACCTTCATCATAAATACTTCCCTGCTGAATTTCTTTAACCACGAGTTTGCCTCCCTCCTCCGATGCTTTATCGTCTTCCTCTCTTATCTTAATATCAAAAGCATAAGCCATTTGCAAATATTTAATCATATCAGCAGTACCTACAGGGCCAAATATATTCAATGGCACTTTCCGGCGTGAAATAAGCCATCCCGTAAGCCATAAATCCGGTAATCCTACTATATGATCTGAATGGAGATGTGTAAAAAAAAGAGCATTTATTTTATCATAAGATTGACCAATCTGATTTAATCTCTGTAAACAACCTCGTCCGGCATCAAATAACAGGGTTTGACCTCCAGCCTGGACAAGAATACTTGGTCCAAACCTTTCTATAATTGGCTGTGGAGTTCCGGTACCGAGTAAGGTGACTTTTATTATAGGTTCATTAACATTTATCGAATCTTTATGTGCTAGGGTTTGTCCAAAAGAAGAAAGAACAATTAATGAAGTAATCATTGCCAGGAAAAGTCGTATCATGATTTTTATATTATTAAGTGGTATGACTGGAATTTGTTCATTGAATGATAAGTTATTGAACTGGTAGTTGTAATAGCATCTTTTTGGGATTATATTTTGGATCCTCCTTGTTGCTAGAAATCTAATTTTTAAAATGAGTTTAATAAATCTTATTGAGATTCTCCTTATCAATATGTAATTAGTTATATCAACTTCTTACTTATGTGCTTATTTGGGCTTGCAATTCAATATAATCCATTGTATTATAACAATATAGACAATTGAAAGTTCATCCTGATTTTCATAAATATTAATAAATATTGAAATTTATTTCATCTTAAGTAAATTATAATTACACAACATAGCCTGCACCTCTTTAATCCGGTGGATGGTGCTGGAAGAGATACTGATATTGTTGTTAAACATATCCATTGGAATAGGAATAGACAATCCAGAAATTAAGATCAGGTAATATCACTAAAATATAAAAGAAGTAGAATAATTCTCAATTATTCAAAAGACATGAAGACTGCACGACTGTACGACTGCCTGACCGCAGTCAAGCATTTCAAATCCTGGCAAGAACCGTAGTTTAAGAGAGAAGTGTTAAAAGCGTCCATGCGGCACCAAGAGCATCAACTATTCCAAATATGATGAGCATTGGCTTAGCCTTCTTTGCCAGAACCAGCACCATAAAAATCAGAAAGGTAAAAAACCTCCCGAATACTGATGCCCAAAATATTGGTACAATGTTATGATGTGCTGCTACGAAGTAAAAGAATGCAATGATCAAAACAAGGGTTGCCATCACTCTTATCCATGGTTCATCTGTTTTAGGAAATCCAAATAATGGAAGTAATATGTTTGGAATTAATAAAAATCCTGCCCCCACAAAAATTAAATAGATGGCAAATACAAAAATACTGGTCACAGTTGAGTCCATGATTTGTTGATAGTTATTAGTATAATGAATCGGAATAATTGCAGTAA
>Ga0302284_1000416_pt1 | contig 20201 bp, 8 predicted proteins | sample III_Fen_E2_1_FD_198760 | JGI IMG/M metagenome (GOLD analysis project Ga0302284, IMG submission 198760) | Peat permafrost microbial communities from Stordalen Mire near Abisko, Sweden - III_Fen_E2_1 | ecosystem: Environmental > Terrestrial > Soil > Wetlands > Permafrost | place: Sweden: Abisko...
ACATAACTCAATAATTTCGAGTAGCATAAATGGAGAACCACGGCAGATAATGGAAGCTAGTTCTAGTGTGAATAAACCCTTTCTGCAAAGTGAAGCAAACTTTTTGAATAAAAAGATATCCCTTTCAACGAATTTGGCAACCATTTAATAGAATTAAAAAACTCAAAATGACTCTATTTCTTTTGGCTATCAACCAATCTTTCATCAAGAGACTTAAACTCCTTCTTCTTCTTCATCCTCCTCCTCTTCTGCTACTTAATCTACTTAATTTAGGATATTCCCATTTTCTTATATCCACCCTTAATAAATCTAGCAACAACAATGAAAATAATTTATCAACTATTTTTTCGTCGTTCAAGTTGTTCTTCTTCAGTTATTACTCATTAAGTTATTGATTCCCTTTTTTAAATGTCTCTGTTTCTATGTGTGTATGTAAATAATCTTATAAAAAAGTAAAAAATAAATAAATACAAAGGAGTTATTCTCAACCTGATTTTTTTGTCTAAGTTGTAAGTTCGAATGATTACTGCGAAATCCACTGATTCTATTGTAATTTCACTCTTTTTTCTTCAAAAAAATAAAACTCAAAGAATAAAAACCTTTCTTTCTTTTATTATTTTCAAAGCAGTAATTAATTAACAAAATCAAATTAACAGCACAAACAAGGGGATCCATTGTTTTGATTCGAAAATCATCCTTTTATTTGATAAAAAAGAACCTTTAAAAGTCGAAGTGCCTGAACTCAATATCATAACAAAAATAAGAAATTAAAATAGTGAAGATATGCCTTGCATTTGAAAAAGAAATAAGCAAAAACCCTTTAGAGATTGAGTGGATGTAGCAATCGATTAATTATTTTTTGTTTGGGAGGAAATAAAAGCAAAGTATACATTTGATTATTTTCCATTCTTTCCATCGAATTTCTTAAACTAACAAATCTAATCTAATCAGCTGCAAAGCAGCTTCTTGTAATAAAAATAATTAAATTTTATAAAACCCATTCAAAGACAGCATTTAGACATTAGATATTCATGGACAAATTCGTCGCAAGAACACTTACCCTACAAACTAAATTCTGCTACACTCCATTGAGTCCCTACAGACACCGAATTAAATTCCTTGGAAAGCGCTCTCTTTTGGAGTTAAACAACTAATAAGTCGTCGCTGCCTTCAAGTTCAACCTAGCAGGTGAAAAAAACACAAAGAACATAAGAAAATAGAAAAGATTTAGATTCTAAAAAAGATTGTGAAAAAATGCGAATGAACGAGTTTGTGAGTGATTTCATTTGTGAATTTTTGATTTGTTATGGTCTTAGATTTCAAGCACACACAGAGCTCCTTCAAAAGAAGATCCTTGACTGCTGAAGAAATCGATGCTATCAACAATGGAGGAGAAGAAGTCACTTACAAGCATATCCCTAAGATCAAGCCTGCCTAGATCTCTGAAGATGATTTTTGAAGACATTTGAAAGGCTGTGCTCTTTTTTCTTTCTCGTTTCTTTCAAATATTTTATCTGATTGCTCTTTAAAAAAATAAAGAAAAAAAGAGAGGATAAGGCTCTTATAATTTACATTTCGTTTTCATCTTACTATCTCTCATTGCATCACAACAGATAAAGATCACAAAATTTCGCATTTTAAGTTTGTAATAAAATAAATCTCTTCGTTCATTCAATAATTGAAAAACTCATAGGAAGTTCATCTTTAAATGAAAGTTACTAACAGAGATTCTGTCTTAAAGGGTAGTTTTTTACTTTCCAAATACCTCTTTTGGGCTGGAAAATGTTCGAAGTTTTTCAATTCAAAAAGATGTTGTGAATTTCATAACTCTGCTTGAATGCAATTTTAAGGCATTAAAATGAGAATTTCCAAGAAGATATCCTCCCTATTGTTCGCTGCTGATAACGATACTTTGATCAGTGCTAAAAGTTGTATTAGAGACAATTAATTTGTGTGTAAGAAATCCTCTGCTGGAATTGAAATTTTTGTGAGAAAAAAAAGAAGAAAAAGCAAACGAAGAATATCCTGTGTGATAAAGGGAAAGATCCAGGAGAATATTACAAGAAATACCCAATAGCTCAAGGCTATCCTGCACACTCTAGGACACAAGCTGCCGTCGCTGCTCCTGCGACGTGCAATTGTCGTTATTTAACACACTAAGAATTTGATAAGTTTAAGGTATTTCTAAAAAAGAAAAGCAAATCTATTAAATAGTGAGAGCCATGGAAGAAAGCAAAGATGATGTCAATATCACTACTAACAGCAAAGACACAGCTAGCGCTTCGGCTGAGTATCTCAGTGATTTTTAAGCTGGATAATATTAAAATAATAAGCAATTCATTGAAGATGATGTGGTTTTCTGTGCAGGTAAAATATTTTGAACTCCACCTCTTAACATACTTTCATGCACATACAAAGCAATATTTCCTTCCCAAGCTTTAAGAATCACATAACCCCTTAGAATACTTGATTTTCGAATGTATTTTGCATAAGTTACAAGCACAAATTTTAAGGGTTTATCCATTTCTTCCTTACTAAATCATCTCAATTTGCTATTTTTTTAAATAAATTTGTTTTTTCAGGAGAAACAGAGGCTACTGAGAAGGTCATCTTCATATTCGGTAAATTCTTCCCAATTACTTCAAGCAACTCCAAAAGAGAGCTCGCTGCACTTCGTAGATATTTCATCTTCACCATGGATGAAATCGTTAATTCGTAAGGGATCTCTTTTGGTATTTTAAAAACTAGATTCAAAGATGATTTTCCTTTAAAACTTTTCTATCTAGGAAGTACTATTTATTCTTTTTCAACTCGGGAATCACTGGATATGCCCATATCTAATTTATGTACACATTAATGCGACACTTGCCAGATAAATACTACCAGAATCTAATAAAATTCTTCATTGTTTCCCCTTCTTTCGTTCTGAAATCCTATAATTTCTTCAGCACACCCTCAAAACTCAAGAACAAGTTAGAATATCTCAAATCGTAAGAGCATTTTTGCATTCATAAGATTATTAAGCTAACTGTTCATTCTTTCTCTCTCTCTCTTGATCAATTAAAAAGGGTGAAAGACATCTACTCACTTGATTTCTATCGAGTGTAATTCGGTGTGAAATTGCAGAATTTCCTGAAATAATCAGAAATAGGAAAAGAAGACTCTGAAGAGGAAAAAGATAAAATATTTGGAGTAAGACTTGAAGAATTAGAAATCAGTGAAACTACCTTGATTCCGAGGATAATCGAAGAGTTAATTGGATATTTTAAGTTCAGTGAGGAGCATTTAAAGGAACAAGGAATTTTCAGGAAAGTACCAAGAGTTGATGATGTCAAAGAAATGGAAAAGCATCTTATGCTAAAAGATTACGAGTATATCCGCTAGCACGATGATCCACATGTTGTAGCATCGGTTTTAAAGAGGTTTTTAAATCAATTTCCAGAACCAATTTTTCCATTTAAACAATATGATCTCATCAAGAAATACATCGTTTCAAGTAAGGCAAAACATAATAATAATTAATTAACTAAACAAAATCAAGTTTCATCCTCTTATTTACCACTTCATTATTATGCTAACATTGTTATTTTTACATATTTATTATTAGTTTCAAACCTCGAAGAACGCAAAATGCGTATAAAATCAATCACCTAATAATTATCTGAGTTGAATTATCGTGTGCTTGGGAATATCATCGAATTACTGCATAAAGTCGAATAATTCAGTGAATTCAATTTAATGAAAATGGAAGCATTAACGAGAATCTTCTCTCCAACTCTAATCCGATGCAGACCGTATGCTGAGAAACTAGATGAAGCAAAAGAAGAATTAATGATGAGTAAGATTGTCTTAGATGTAGTGCAGACAATATACATCAATCATGAAGAGTTGTTTGAGAATAATGGAACAGGAATTATTAATAGAATAAAAGACAAAGGAAACAGTGGTGTGAAAGGAAATGAAGGTGAAGAAGAAAATAATAATAACAACAACAAAAGATCAGAAATATTCCAGAGTATTTTAGATTAAGTTTGTGAAGACGAATAAGAATAAGAAGAAAATAATTAGATAGATTTTAGGGAGCTCTACAGATAGCAATATGAAGCAGAGAACAATCCAGGAGTCGCTTCGACTAACATAGAAGGAGAGATAAACGGAATTGAGATCTTGAATAATCTACAAGAAAATTATTTTATTCCCAAGGACTCTAAACCACCCAAAGATAATGGAATAAAAATAAAAAACAGTGAAAATATTTAGAAAACAGACAAAGACATATCAAGTAATGCTCGTGAAGAATAGCTCTAAGAATCACGGGCTCTTTTTAGTAGTCAGTAAGGTCTTTATTAGCGCAATGAAATAGCAGACGAATCATCTGATCGAGAAAAATAAGCCTTCCCAAATGATCCTAGCACTAAAAAAGTCCCAAGAAGAGCATTTCATTTTCAAGAGAATTTCTAACAGCAATGAGTGTAAGAAGATAGACAAGAGAACAAGCTTAAATAACATTGGAAAACATGCCATTTTTCACAATTACATATTTGTATTAATAAAATAGCATTTTTAACAAGAATTTTTGAAATAGTTATTTTCTTGTTAATATTCTTAAAAAGTTACATGAAAAGCTTTTTGGATATTGCATAAAACGAAGATATTTTTGTTATTTGTTTATTTTTATTATTTTTCATAAACATAACACTTGTAAATAATAGATTTGAGCAGAAACTGAAATAGAGTCCCTCCAATTTTGTTTTGATGGTAATTTCGATTTGTTCAATGAGCAGCTCCATGTTCCTTGATGTCTTAGAGAAGCTTGAGATATTGATCTTCAGTGAGAAGATCGTTGATTTGCTTAACGCTGCTCACGTTAATTTTCAAGAACCAATTCAAGTTGGGATCAGAATTCACCAAAGCTGGGTCTTCATTGACAGCCTCGTTGATCTAACAGAAAAAGTTAACAATAAGTCAATCTGTCAAAGGACAAAAAATATCAAATTCTTTTTGTTTCTTTAGCTTTTGCAGTTTTTTAGAAAATTCTATCCTTTTCTTGTATTTTTACAAAACTAAAAAAACGCTCATAAAGTCTCATACCTTGGCAACTTCTCCATCGACTGGTGCAAAGACATCAGCAGCTACTTTAACTGATTCAATCGAGCCAATGGACTATCCAATAGCAAACTTTGTACCAATATCAGGGAACTCAATGTGCACAATGTCACCGAGCTCGTTTGCAGCATGAGAAGTGATTCCAACTAATCCTGTCTGTGATCAAGCATAAAATACATCATTAGTAAAACACTCTTTGAGATATGATAAACGCTTTACCTTAGCCTCTTCGTCGTATTCAATCCATTCGTGTTCCTTAGAGTATTTACGAATAACTGTTGGTATTTAACATCCAATAAAATAAACTTAAGAACCACGAAAATATTGAGGGTGTCACAAATATTTAGGTAAAGTCAAGAAACATGAGAATCTCAAAAAAAGCCTGTATTTCTCTTCAATATATTCAATCTGCTTGTTGTGTTACCAGCGAAGTTCATTTTAGGCTAAAAAGCTAGTCTCTTCATGAGAGTGCTGAAAGAGCTAGTTTGTTTGGCGAGTTTGCTGAACATTTTATATGTACGTATTTTTCTAGGAGATAATTTTAAGTGATTTTAATATCTTTTAGCCTCTTAATTGTTCTTGCTTAAGATTTTTTTCTTTTATATTTACCACGCTAGTTATGTGTGTGTAAGAGAGAGAATATCTAATTCGGTTTAATAAGAAACTGCTAACTAATAACTCAAAAAAACATCTTTTTTCTTCTATTAATCTTCACAGCCAAATCTTTTTTTCATAGATAATCATATTTTAACCATACGTTTGTTGATTTTTCCTAGTTTTGATTGATAATTCTACGGATACAGCATCATTAACTGAGATACTTTTTAATTTAGCTTTGCATTATTAAGAATACTTGCAGGATCTAATTAATAAAAACTAAAATTAATCAAGAATCATAGCCAAAAGTGTGGTGGATTTTGAATTTGTTTAAAGCAATGAGGATTGTTTCTTGTTGGATATTTTCAACATAAATCAGGAATTTGCTAGAATATTTTTAGCACTGCTTATGAAAAATAAGCTATCTTTTTTTACTAAAATATTTTTGGAAAAGTAGATGAGAAAATAAAAAACTCATTTCCTCCATATAATTGCAAGCTCATCTTCATTGGAACTTTTATATTTTATTACAAAGAATAAAAATAATTAAAGGGAGAGAGATATTATGTCTTGGTAGAAGCAGAAAAAAATATTATTAAATGTATTCTTGAGTCTAAGATCCTCAAAACGAATCTTTATTTTTATGTTTTTTTGTTGTTGTTTCATTCCTTAATTAATTGTATCTTTGGAAAACAAAACAAATAAATGCGAATAGTAACTGAAATAACTTAAACACTAAATGAAATATTTCATTCTCTCAAACTGCCTTCTCTCAATAAGAGGGATAGATGCCTTGTACATCTGCTGATTGTACATTAAATAAACATAACCTTTAATTGTTATTGTTTACGGGGACTAACTAAATAACAAACAGAGAATCAGCTCTTGGGATATTTATCCTTCACTTGGAAAATGAAATGTTTTCATATTTTAAAGGATACTGTGAAGAAACAAAAATATCAATTTAAGACATAATATTAAACAACAATAGTGAATACAATAAGACAAATATATTATTTGAAATGAAATAAATATAAACCTCAACGATTAAATCTGTATTTATCAATAAGAATAACAATTTGTATCTACAAGACAGATTCATTTTCATTGTTATTATAATAATTCCTATCTTTATTATTAGGGAATTATCATTTAATATCTACTTATTAATCTTCCTTCTCTCGATTTAACTCTCTCTACAACTGATATTATCCCTACAATTCTTATTTGTCCTCCACCAGCGTTAATGTATTTTAATAAAACGGTTCAGTGTGTTTGAGCACCAATCGAATCGAAGCCAACTGCATTTATGGCAATAATTATCTCTCCGCTAGCTACTTAACTTAACAATAGAATACCTCCAATAGGATCCTTGAATCCATCTGTGCATAAACTATCATTTAACTTGGAAGTGGACGGATTCTCCAATCTGCAAGTTAATAAGACTTATCAAGATCAATAGATAGATTTTATTGGACTACATTTTTGAGTGAGTGTGATACTGGTAGGTTATGAATGAGCATGTGTGCTTTAGATGTATCGAATAAGGAAACTACATCGATATTGAAATCTTATTTTAACCATTTTAAATCAGTATCACAACCGTGCATCACCTTTATTTTAGCATAATTCATAAAGAGAGATACCCCTAATAGGTCAAATATCGAATCTCGCAAAGTAATGCAGTCTAAAATGTAGTCATTAGAAGATGTTGAAATTTACATTGTGCATACAAAACCGAAGATCTTCTGAGCAGGAAGCTACCCACTGGATGGATTTGCAGTTTAAGGAGCGCTGCTGATCGTAGAGTTGGGAATTATTGCATTATTATTATTATTATTATTTTCACTATTCTCAGAGGTATTAGCAGTAATACTATTCATAGTTGGATTATTAGCACTTCTATTACCAGTTATCTCCTCTGCTTCAGGCTAGTAATATTCCAGATCTACACCAAACACACTTTAGCTTTCAATTTCTGCTAATAACTACCTTACCATCAACTTGTCCTTATCGCTATTTAAATTATCAATAATTATTGCAGTTCTCTATCCAATAATCTTCATTTATCCACTCTTTTCCTCCTCCACTTGAAATTCTTTGTCAAACGAAAAAAACCTAAGTGCATTTAATTTCGATGCATTTTTCTCTTTTATCATCTCTCCGAGAGCTAACCCTTCATCCGTCAATTATTATCTTTGAGAGTGCTAAAATGTTGCATCATAAATGAAAAGTAAGAACAGAGGAAAGATCAACAATAATATATCTTTTCTTTTAAGAATTTACAATAGGATTAGTGAGCTGAGTGCTTGGAGTGAGGGTGTATTGCGGAATCGAATAGTGACTCGTTGGTGCTGAGGAGAGTAAGTTTCCAAGAAAAACCTGCAAAATCAAGTGTAAATCGTTGAATCTACTTAGAATGCACACATCCAATACGTGAAGTCCTTCGAAGTTCAAAGATTCAAAGTATGAGCGAATAAAAGATAAATTAGAAAGGTCCGTAGAGAGCAAGAACTTATTTGTTGTTGTAAAAGCGAGTTTTGTATCGGAGGGAAGTTATAAAGGATTCTATTAATTCTTATCTTATCCTTCTCCGAACTCAGATTAATTAGCAGACTTGATTTACCTATTTGTATCAGTAATAAGCTTAAGAAACAACGTAATAGCTTTAGTAGATCTTTTCTAGCAAAGTAAATGTAAAAATGTATTCCCAGTCATCTTATCGGTGTAATGTATCCAATCTAAGTTACATTCAAAGAGCAGCACTTTCAACTCTTCTTCAGTGAGAGACTAGCTATTCACATTGAGTAACTCATCAAACACTAATTTATAGTCTAAAACGATCTATTTAACTTTCTCTTTATTAACTTTTTCATACATCTAATAAATCATCAACACAGTTTGTAGCTTCCTTGATTACATCTACTATTACTATTATTATTGCTGTTATCCTTATTACACCATAGGTCTCTAATAAACAAGTTCTTAATTTTATGAATTATCATCAAAGATCTAATTATTTGCAAGCATCGGATGAATGGAAAAATTATTCCTCCCATTGGTATTCTAAGCTTGACCAATGATTCTGCTAGTATCCTTAAGAATCGAATCTATCAGGGATTACATTTACTCACTAGATAGTTTATCAATGACTGTATTTATAACTGCCATAAGTAACTCTAGATTCTTACATTTTTCAATAAAATTTCCCAAGAATATCAAATCACATATTCCCTTTGAAATATCCACTTTCGATGCATATTTCTTGAATACAGCAACTTAATCAGTTTCTTTAAGGTAGTCGTCTTAGATCTTATCCAAGAAATGTTCAGGATTCAGGTATCTTTTATCTTTAATTTCTAAATCTAGCAAATATTCCATGCAGTCAAAATGAAGCTAGATTCCGGCTATTTCAAGTGCACTTGTGTCTTAATTATCCCTTAGCCACCATTCTATATTATACACTTCAACAAGTAACTTTATCATCTCTAAATGACCGAATTTCGCTGCGAGAAACACACTATTTTCCTTGTAAATGTTCTAAATATGTTTATTCGCTCCTCGCTATATTAAAAGCTTCAGGGAATCCTAAGCATCACTCGATGCAGCACTCATCAATGCAGAATTTCCCTCTAAATCCAAAATATCAATAGGATGACCATGATCATGTAAAATCTTTATGCTTTCTGGGGAATCTGGTAGCATAATAGTCCCTCTCTTTTTCCCTTCTTTTCCTCCTTTAATTCCCCAAGCTGCGTTATGCATAGCTGTTCTTCCTTTTGAGTCCTAAAGAACTAAATCTATACCAGGACAATTTACTAAAAATTACACGACATCTAAGTGCCCTAAATAGCATGCTTTGCTGAGTGCGCATCGCTTAAGCTTAGATGGTTCATTTACATTCACTCCTTTGCTGTAAAGATACTCAATCATCGGCAAGTTTCCTAAAAAACAGGCTAAATAGAAAGGAGTTCGATTTTAGAATTCTTTGTGCTAATGATCAACGTGCTTTTCTTCAACTAAGAACTTCACAATTTCAAGATTATTGCTGTTAACTGCATAGTAAATAGGAGTTTGAAGTTCTTTATCTAAGGAACTCCAATCACAATTCAGCTTATCTAAAAATATACATAAATCTATGTTCCCAAGTTCACATGCAATATGAGCAGCTCGCATGTACATTCTACTCTCGATACTTTCGATATCTGACCCACTATCAACGAGCTTAGTGATTTCAGCGTAATTTGCTGTCCTTACAGCTTCAATGAGTTCTTTATCTTATCTTCGTTCTTTTGTTTATTGTTCTAGTTTCTTTTGATATTTCTCAGCTACAATGCTTGGATGGAATTGATACTCGATTTAATGCTTGTAAGTGTTCATAAAAACCTTAAACCAATCGATTAGTAAAGGTAGTTCTTTCTTAGATTTACGACTCTCTTTGTAGAGCTTCGGCCTATGTTAAATAACAAAGAATATTGTGAATAAATAAAAATGAAAGATGTCTAATTTTGCGCAACATTTCGGAGCTGAAATATCTGCTTGTTTACCATATTCTGCATTTCTAAAGAGAAGAGAACACAATCACATCAAGGAAAGAGTAGCTATCTTAGAAGAAGAAAAGTGAGGAAACTAAATCATTATCTAGGTCTTTGATTAGTTAATAAGTATTCGACGCTGTGAACGGCTAAATTAGTATGTTGGAGATCTAAATTGTTTAGTTGATTTTGGAAAGCTAAGATGAAGTAAAGAACTGCGTTGGTGCGAGATATTCTGAAGCAAAAATATGAGGAGATGATTTATAAGTGATTTGCCTTGGTTCATTGAGTAGCACACCTTCTTGCTAATATCGAACGAATAGGCAATATTCGTCTAAGATCAGGGAATAATCAGTTAGTTTATCTGTACGAAGAGCTAGGCTTAGGAAGAATTCCGTCTTGCAGATAGTGTTCAACAAGTTAACTTCAGTGCGGAACATTTTTTGCGATTTTTTTTGTTTTCAATTTTGTTTTTTTCTGAATTTGCTCTTCGGGAAAGTACAGAATCACACATTGAGGATATGCCACTATTAAGAATGATGAATTAATTTCATCTTATGAGAGGGGGAGGGGGATATCTTGCTTAAACAACTGAAAATATTGAATTTGAGAGGTTATTTTTTTTTATTTAATATGAATTTTAGCTGTTCTAGACGTAAAAAATCTCTTAAATACTCTAATTCTTTCCATAAACATGAAAAAGCAATACCTTGATATTTTTTTTTTTTTTCTTGTTAAAACAACAATTTTACTTATTGTTGGCTTCCTGAGTATTTTAAGTTTAACTATTTTTCTCATGATTCCTCAAGTAGTAAGATCAGTTCATTCTCTCTGTTTTGTCTCTACAATTGCTTTCACTTTTTTTCTAAATCATAAAAATATTCAATCACATTGAAACAAATATTCATATTACTTCTAGATATTGGTCTGAAAAAAGATTACAACATCAAATTCAATATTAAGTGAAAGAAAGCAATTCAATCAAACATTACAGTCTACTAATTATGACTATATTAAAAACGAAAAACATTACAGAAAACTTTGGTAAATCATCAAATAGTCTCCCAGCTGAATATATGTTTGCAAAGATTCGAAAAGATGTGTTTACGTTTATCCCCTCCTCTTTACTCCCAATTAAAAGAGATATTTCTAGTGAATGGCGAATAATTTGTGATGGAAGAAGAAAATAATTACTTAAATTAAAAATAGGATGATTTCCAAAATGGATGAATTCTTACACGATTTATTGTTCTATAATCACAATTCCAAAATTTCTAAGATTTGCAGATTTAATTTAGAGTTTGAAATTAAATTAAGCACAAAAAGAAACAAAATAACCCACTGAAATATCTAAGCATACTACCCCTCAGCATACTCCCTAAATAATAAAAAAAAAATTGGATTTGTCTCTAAAAAAAATTAATCTCTCATTTTTTCTAATTAGCAATGATAATCCTACAAGTTTTGCTATTTGCATTCGTAACAATAACAAAGGGACAGAGTTTAACCTTTCCTGAAGCATCCCTCTCTTGCCCGAAGTATTCACAAATTAATGGTACTTTAATTAGCTTTAGACAAACTTTCTTTTTTACCAAACCCATAACTCTTCATAGGACACACTGGACTTGTCACTGAAATCGAACACATTCCAAATTCATCCCTTTATGTCTCCTTCGATTAGACTATGACACTTTTCGTCAGCGATATCCGCACTGGAGAAGTCTACTAACGATTTAGATTCATAATAGCTAATGATTCACCAGACGTTAAAGGAGTTGCTACAATGAGTAATGGTGAAGTCTACTTTATCTATTCGATGGCTACATTAGACATCTACAATGTTTATCAACAAAAATCGAGGACCGAAATCGTTATTTACAGCTAAACTAGTAAGCTGATTGTTAAGCACATTACAAAAAAGAAATAATAAAATAGTTTCATCAAGAAAATACTTATTTCTTTGTCTAGGTTAGGGGATAGGCATTTCAACTGTCGAAATGGTGATGCTAACAAACACATCCACAAATATTAAAGAAGAAAAATGTCTTTTGGTGTGTTATAATTTATCATCACTAAGTTCAAGTTTGGCCTAGGTCGATGACGCAGGCACTTTGATGACAAATTGGAAGGGTAATTTAATTAATTCACACATTTTCACAATATTTTTATCATAATTTCTCACAGCGGCTGTCAAGATAGTGACTACAGGTAGATAACCGACTATTGCTACTATTTATTTCATAGTGAAAGATGCGTCTAATATCGCTTCATCATCTTCACTAACAAATATTGTAATTGGATTTTCAACTGTAGGAGATATGTATGCAGCTCAATTTCCAACATATTAATTTATAACTGACTCTATCGATACGGGATATTGGTCTAGTTCACTTCTTCTCAGTAATTTTACAGCTTATGCTCATTTGAGAGGTACTAGCTTGATAGCGATTCAGTATAATGTCACCTTTGGAAGTGGAAATCCTCTTGGTTGTTCTGCAGATTACTGTCTTGCTTTCTATAACCTTACCTTGCTCACAAGGGATTCCTCCTACCCACTGACATTTTCCCTCACAGCCATGTTGGCTGCTCCATTCTGCACAAAATAATTAAGTAACTTATTTAATATTGTTTTTTCTCTTTTTTACATTTATTTAACTATTTTTTGCCATTCCTTCATTAGGTTCTACTACTTACATTCAACGAATAAAACCAGTGTTATTCTCTGGGGAGAATTATATTGCATTTTTAGACATCGCAAATGCACTCTATGTCTACAAGAATTCAGATATTGCTTCAAATGGATGCTTAATAGGATTTCCCAAAAAAATCTACTTTGCTACAACTTAGACTGTGGTTAAGTTTACATCCGTTTATTTAGATAATAGCATGTTTCTAATAATAGGGTTCTCAGGGGGGATGGTTACGAGAGTTGATTTCACATCCTTGATTTCATCCACAACTGCAACAGCTGTTACATCTACAACAGTTTCATCGTTTGGATTCATTTAATCGAACATAGGTAATATTATCACTAATTTCATCAGAGAAAATTCTTCCATATCGTTCAAAACTTCTTTTTCTTTCTTTAAATTGCCATAATTTCTTAGGTTTCGATGTCAAAATATTAAACTATCCATTTATTGATTCAACTACATTGAATTTATACTCAATCGGAGCCTACACCAGCACCAGCACTCAACTATCAGTAGCCTTAACTGAATACAACATAATAACATAAGCTTCCACAACTACCAACCTCATATACCCCTATGCTAGCTCTTATCAATTCGCGATAGTCTCTGCAAACACAGTTTTCGCTGTTCTTCAATCAAGCTATTCCTTGTACGCTCCGAAAGTCTCAGGAGCCTGCTAAACTTCTCCTAATCTCACTTTAGCCTCAACCATACTGAACTATTCCATAGGAATAAGGTCACCTACCACTAATACTACTTTTGCTTTAAGCGTTATTTCTCTGAATGTCCTCATCACAAACATCTACACAGTATAATAATTTACCTTTTCATCTGTGCAGTATGTCGCTGTGATTTTTTTAGTGCAGCCATTTACATACTCCAGTTATTGCTTGAACAAGACTGTTGCAGCAAGTGGAAATGCAATCCCTACAGGTGTTTCTTATTATCAAATAAAATTCTTTATTTATAACCTCACTGGGTCGTTAATTGGGTAATCTGGAACCTTTTATTAGCAAAGTTCGACTTCTCAAAGATACGTTATGATTACTTACGATAATATCTCAACTTTTTTACTTACGTTCTAAACTTTTCTACGATTCATTAATCTTTCTCTATCAAGTTCAACTATTGATCTGTCACACAACAATTACATGGATGTTTAAGCAACTGATTTGTATGCGTACATAAATAATTTCTATTCTCTCAGTATCACTTATAGTTAGATATTAACAGCAAATTTCATTCCAGGTGTTAACTAAGTGATAATTTAAATTTACGATTCCACTTCCCAGATAGTTTACACTGGCGTGTTTACGTATTCTCTAAATTGGCATACATTAAATGATGCACAACTCACGATTCTTTCGTTTGTTTCAGCTTCATAAATTTCAGATGATAATCCAATCAAATTTAGTTCTTTTCTGAGTTGGTCTCCTACAAATTTCATAGTTAAAATCAATTCATACTACAAGCTCTTTTCAATCTCCAGCAACGCCAATATAAACCTTCTCATGACGATAAAAGACAAGTTTCTGTCAAGTTCAAGTCAAATAATCACTTACAAATACTAAAATAAGCAGTTATTCTTGAAGCTAAATTCCATCGGTTAGCATGAAATGTAAATTACAAAAAACAGCTTTAACATCCAAATTTTTATTTCTTTAAATATTTATTTGCTTTTTTCAACGTCTTTAGCATAGATTTCATGGATTGCCTGACGAATAGATGCTCTTCGTTTTCCTGCTAACATAATTTTACAATCTCTCAAAATTTCCCTAGTCATTAGAGCGATATATTCTCCACAACAAGTAATTCTGCAATTCATAATAGAGCTGAAGAATTGGATATTTCCCTGATGAAACTCTATAACATAGCGGCAAGTTTACCATTCACCATTATTAACTACATGGTTAATATCAATATTGGAAATAATGTAAATTTATTTGATAGAAACCTTTGGATTGAGCATATGTACGGCTTGAAAAATGCCTATGATGTTATATCTCCTTAGATCAATCTGCATATATAAACAGTTGACTTATCACAATCATCTACCGCCTCCACAAATACAGCTATCATTACAAAAAACCAAACATTATCTTATTCTAGATACTCTTACATAAAAATCAGTAATATAATTTAGTCGGTAAATCTGAATTCTATGAATTCAACAAATTGGAGTATTTTCACTGTCGTCAACGATTATTTCATCTTAGAGAACCTTCTTCTTTCTTTATCAGGGTACTACAACATTATTTAAATAATTCTTCAGTAGATTTACCCATAAAACCTTTTTTATTTAGGACATCTCCAACAGGTTGCTATCGATATATTCAAGTTACTTCTGGTATTACCATGGATATTAGCAACTAGTCATTTGAGAATTCGACAATCAGTAACGCCCTTTCGTTATTTCTTGTGAATGTCGACAATTATCAGTTGATAATGAAGAATATTAATGTGAAAAACATAACTTTTTTAAACTCAAATTTAATATTTTCGGAATACAATCTGATTCTTAAAATTGATAACTCCTCATTTGTGAATAACACAATATAAACAACTGATCTGAATACTTCCTAGTCATTCCACTTCATATCTGCACAATTCCTTACATTCAATAATGTAACATTTTAAGGAAATTTATTTGTAGATGCCATGATTTCAGGTAAAAAAATTATCTTGATAGGTTAATCTAATCTAATTTAATAAAATCAAAAAAAATGAATTTTCTTTATTATTTTTTTCGAAGGCTTGAATCTTTACTCGAGCTATATGACATACTCTTTGAATAATGTTAATTGTATTTCGAATACCTTCCTATCTGACTAAAAATATCTAACTGAACTCATTTTCGATGGGAAGATCATTTCTTATCTTCCAGAGAATTCTTCCTTCTTAATGACAAATTCTACTGTATCGTCGAATTCCTTACTAGTATGTTCGTATTCCTTTTTTTTAATAAATAATAATTGCGGGACTGTAGTTCTTTCAACAACTACCTAAGCTGAAAAAACTTATTTGATGACATTTGAATATCTATCTTAAGTAACTCTTCTGAATGTAGTCTCCATGGATAATTCCTTGACTCATATAAATTACATTAAAACTTTGAGTTTCATAGTTGATGGGTATGTATGTGGAAATACGTAACTAACATCATCTGAAAATGACAGTAGTTGCCTTAGAATGACTGAATTTTCCTAAATCAACTTTACCATCACCAATAGTTAGTTTTTCAATAAAAATCTAGCTGATAATTTTATCATTGAAGCCTCCTCAGAACAGAACTCTCTCATCAATACTGATTACGAAGGATACATCACTTTAAAAAACATTACTTTCCATGATATTACAGTAACAACTACTGCTTCTTTTTACGTTTCAGCTTCATTGTACTTGAGTTCCTTGTAGACTCTAGATATCTCATTAACTGAAATAATCTTCAATCAACTATCATTCACTACTCCTGAGGGACTATTTACAGACTAAGCATCATGCATCATGATCTACGCTCCATTTTCAAATGTCACCATCTATGCAGGAAATGTTACGAACACTCAAACTTTTTCTCCTAGTGTAAATGATTTTTTTTCTCTTTATTCCACTTTACAAAAAAAATTTTTTCTTCTTCATTTTTTTCTTAGTCAACTGTGTATATCAACGCCCAAGCAGTTGTTCTGACAAACTTCCATTTCTACAATAACAACTTCGATTATGCTACACAATCTTATTAAGGTGGTTTCTTAGATATTGAATCTAGTAACCTAATAGCTTAAAAATGTACTTTCAAAAAAGGCCTTGGAAATGTAGGCTCAGGTGTTACGATTACTTCCAGAAATTCGCAATCAAAGTATTCTTTTATCTAGTGTGAATTTGAGAGTCTAATAGCGTTGAATGAGGGTGCTGTGGTCTATTTAGATGGGGTCATAAAAGCTGCTGTTTTAAATTTTTACTCTTGTGAATTCTAGGAAATAGCAGCTATCTATGGAGGTGTTGTTTATTTTTCATTCTATGTCAATTAGCTAGAAGCACCTAACTATTCGTTGTTTCCGACAGTTGTTATGTCCTCATGTAACTCCACTCATGTTTATGCTTCTTTAGGTGGATTAATTTGGGCTTAAAATTCATACATTAATCTCACGAATATTCAGTCAAAAGAGAATAATCCAATAAACATCCCATCAACTAGCAATAGCTTTAAATTATTTGTAAAAGGATTACAGACAATTGGCATGTATTTATCAGTCACCTCAAGCTTTCTTCAAGCAAAGCAACTATCAATCTCAGGACATAGCATAGATTAATTTAAAGAATTGGATGCCACCAGCATAGTCTTCCTCTAAGCAGTGAAAAGCACTATTACCATTGACAATTCATCATTTACTGGGCATACTTTCTCTGATGCTGGGTTTCTTGTAAGTTCCAACTCATCCTTAACAATCACCTCAACTAATTTCACCTTCTTAGAGTATTGTGAATGAAATAATTATCATTTTTAGCAGTTTTATCGTTTTCTCAAAATTTTAAAAACTATTTGTTTTGGGAACAGGTATTTTGCATCTTATACAAAGAGAATGTTATCTACAGATATCGAAAAAGAGCTCAGCAGTGGATTTAGTGCGATAATCATCTAAGGTTTATCAACTTTCATTCTCACAAATGCTCAAATAAACAACAACAATTGTTTATCTGAACTTTGCCTTGGAGGAGCTCTTGCGATTTTGAACTCAAATGGCATCATTTCTTCATCATATTTTTCAAATAACCACTGCAAATCGAATGGCGGTGCAATTGGGATGGTTAATTTAAACGGCAATACAACGATTTCATTGACAACCATCACAAATAACACTTCTTCAAATGGAAATGGAGGAGGGATTTCCTCAGCTAGCTCCTTAAATGCATGTATTCTGACTATTTCTTAGAGTATCATCGAAAGCAATGATGCACAAGAAGGAGGTGGGTTGTTTTTTGACTACCAAACAAACCCAGCAGAATTATCTTACTTAGTGTTAATTGAATCAAGTTCAATTCAGGACAACAAGGCTGCTGTGTTAGGAGGAGGTGTATTTTACCAAGGTTATTCTCCATAATTCTCACAAGACAATATTATCGCTAATAACTAAGCAAGTAAGCAATAAAACTAAAAAATGCAACCTAACTTTGGTTAATTTCTTTTAATAAGTTCAAAAATTCAACCACAAATCATTCTTTGATTTTTTTTTTTCATAAAGTCAGCCAATACGGGAGCAATACATTTTCAAATCCCAAGAGTTTAAAATTCGATTCATTTCTAAGTATGCTAGAATCACAGTTTAAATATATGAAGATCTAGAATGGCATAAAAATATTGGACTAAGTTAGTGGCACAAAACTTCCAAATTTGATCTTCCATCTGCTAGATGAAAGTGGAATTGTTATTGACAAAACTTATACGACAGCCATTTCGGATCCAGTGATTCTAACTGTCACAGCAGATACATCATTAGCTGATTTTATCATTTCCTCAGACACAACAACCTTTTACTTTTCTGGGTTGTTTAATATCTCGAGTTTCGCAGTTACAGGGATGCCAGGCACAACTGTATCGTTAAAACTCACATCAAGCTCTATTAAAACTAACTCCTTAGAAGACTATGAGTTCGAAGTGTAAATTGAATTAAGGTAATGCAACCAAGGAGAAATCTTTAAGAATGTAACGCTCTTCTCGAAGATGTTCTACTAATGTGTGATATGCGCAGTAGATTATTATTCTCTGGAAATCCCAAAGATCTCCAATCCAATATTTGAATGTCCTAAATGTCCAACACATGCAGACTGCCCAGGAGGAAATATTTTAGATCTCAATCCAGGATATTGGAGGATGAGCAACCAAAGTAGTAACATAATTTAATGCAGCAATAAAGAGTCAAACTGTCTAGGAGGGACATCTAATTTCACTTGTGCTCTCGGACATATTGGACCATTGTGTGAGAGTTGTGACATTGTTAACAACTATTCAGTGGATGCAGATTATAAATGTGGTAGATGTGGAGATCAGCTTATTAATTCGATTAAGATTATTGCTATCTTCATCTTCTATGTAACAAAATCTTAAATAAATTATATTTTTTACAAAGTTATTTTATTGTTCCATTTGTTCTTAGATTTTAGGTGCAAAATTGAGTCTGGATAGTATCTTAAGCAAACTGTTCACCTCCCGTGTCCTCAAGAAAAACTTTAATGAAAAAAACCTTGAGAATATGGAGATGAGCTTGTCAGTTCTACTAAAGTTAATGCTAAATTATTTTCAAATCATTATTGTTCTCTCAACTTTCAAGATCAACATCCCTACAACATTCAACTCTTCAGTGGATGTCGTAGGCAGTCCAACAACTTAGATTCTTTATTCCTTCGATTGCTTCTTCTATTAATTACAACTCTTCACAGGAATCAGTAGGATCTATATTCAATTAATGTTCTCGCTTCTATTCTAAATTGTGTGCATAATTATCTTCTATATTTCTGGCTCAATAACTTACAGAAAGCATAAATATCTTAGATAGTTTTATCTCTCAACTTCGTTCCTCTACAGCATAATGTACTTTCAACCATCGATCTTTAAAAATGCGATTTCTCTTATTTCATGCAGGGATATTGGTAATTATTTTATGTTTTATGGAGAAATTAATAAAATTTGCTTTGTTCCTTAGGAGGCTTTGATTTCATCAGACTCAACATTTTATTTAGTTGTTATACAGACGAATATTAGCAATGGACTTTAACTCTTGTACTACCAGTGATTCTCGTTACCTCTGTAATAATTCCTGTTGTTTTGATTATCCTCATTTACAGATCAAAGAATAATGCAATAAATCGGAAAAAGTTTCTATTTATGACTGGTGAATATAAATCCAAAGCTTGGTTCTGGGAATTCATCAAAATGTATTTAAAACTCTTGATCATGTCTGGTATTACATTCCTAGAATAAGATATTCCTAATAAGGTAATCCATTTTTTCTTCTAATGACTTGACAAAAATTGTTATTGTTATTGACATTTTTTCTGTTTTAATCCCATAGATCCTATTTATTTTATTCTTAGTCGCAACTTACGGTTTTCTCCTTAACCACCTTAAGCCTTACAAACTCTAACTGTACGACAGGATAGATTTAATCCAAACCAGTGTCTTAGGTGTCTCCTTCTATTTTGGATTCGTGGCTTACCAAAACAACGACTAACCTGAGATAATCGCAGCTTCCCTTATTTTAATCGGAATAGTAAACAT
>Ga0302284_1000418_pt1 | contig 20191 bp, 21 predicted proteins | sample III_Fen_E2_1_FD_198760 | JGI IMG/M metagenome (GOLD analysis project Ga0302284, IMG submission 198760) | Peat permafrost microbial communities from Stordalen Mire near Abisko, Sweden - III_Fen_E2_1 | ecosystem: Environmental > Terrestrial > Soil > Wetlands > Permafrost | place: Sweden: Abisko...
CAATTTTATTATTATCGCTATATAAGTGTCTTATAAATAACATTAAAGATCATATTTCACCCCGCGATTGATTTTAAATTCACGGGGTGAAAATCATTCATAACACCATATATGTTTTATTGAACTGCCAATTATTGGTTAATGGAATTTACATTTCTCCTATCTTTAACATAATAGAGGATCAGTACAGCAGTGACCTGGACATGTCACTAGTGATACTGTAGTAGGACAAACATTAGGGTATTGGGTTCGGAGTGTATTAGGATTGCAATCACCATTAGGACATGTAGGGAGACCTGGCTGCGTTTGATACCCCCCCTGTATTCCGTTAAGCATAGAATTAGATAGTACGTCTATCTCGATTTTCTCAAGATTTAGCTTAACTGCAGCCTTTTTTAATCCATTTTTCTTTTTCATAATTTTGAATTTAATTGGTTATACCAAAGCAATTTAAACCATTTTGAAATAATAATAAACGGACAAATTCAGTATTAAAGAGAGCTTTTAGGTATTTTAAGGAATTTTTGAATACTTTCCGGAACTCCAAGTTCATTATAGATACACAACTGGTCTTTTGGGTAAATCAGCCCTTGTCTACCCAATTTAATTTAATTCTTCTTTTAATGCCTACAGGTGTTTTAATACAGAAACCATATTCATCAGCGATTTGTTGCTTTGTTTTAACAACCTCTTTATGAATTTCCATAACGATTAAGTTTAGCTTTTTCAGACTCCCTTTAAATCAGAGATTAATAGTATTTCTAAATATTTTATTGGGATTTTGATCTATATATTTATGCAATTGGCTTTTCTATTTCTATAAAAAGAATTGAATCAACAACATTGGGGGCAACATATGCCTCTTTGGTACTCCTTAACCAGGATTTTAATCATGCACCTATGGGGGAGAAGGTATCTCAGTCATACTAGTTGGACCCGAAGGCAGTAGATTCTCCATTGTAACATACAAAGGATTATAGTTCTTTACTTTTTATTATGGGTTTACTTAAGACTAGAATTGATACAGACATGCTTCAAAATAAAACAGCCAAAATTATGGATTTAACAACTACACGATTGTATCTTTTTCTTAAGAGATATGCATCAAATTCCTTATTCGGTTTTTCAAAGATAATATCTATGGATTAAACTTCAGTTTTCTTATTGTAAATTTAAAGAAATCAGTGCAAAGAAGTCCATTTCCGCCAACACCCTCTATTCTTCCAACGAATTCAGTATTGAAATCGGAACAAAAGAAACTAACAGTAGCTTCTCCCTGATCGTTGGTCACAATTGAAGGAGCCCACATTAAGGTGTTTCTGTAATCTGGTATTGAAATAGGGACGTATTCCTTATCATAATTTGGTTGATAAAATTCATGTTTCCCATAGTATGCTTTCGTTCTATACAGATTAAATAATTTTAACAACTCCTCTTCCGTATATTTTTGAGGTTTATAATGATATCTCTCTTTTCTCCCAAAATTGTCAAGGTATACTTCTCCTTCAACAGGTTTTCTGTTATCTGCTTCATTCCGGTGAACATTGCAATTCAAAATATTACCTCTACAAACATAGTCCGTGGTATACGGAGTATTAAATTTAGCAAGACTATCCAAGCTTCCGAGATATTTTCCACGAATTGTCCCTTTTGTGTTCCCTTTTATTATGACATCTTTAATAAGAAAAGCACCTCCTTTAGTAACATTTGGTTCAGAGATTTTCATTTCTCTGACAGCAGAATATAATGGAGTGGATATCCTTTTAGAAATCAAAGCATGATTAATACTATCGAAAGGATTGATAAATTCCAGTTTTATTGTTGCCTTTGATGAGGCTATTGGCTTCAAATAAATATATTGTCCTTCCCATTTTCTTAAAAGAGATTGATTTACACTAAAAGAACCTTCAGAATCAACCAGAATTACCTTCTTAACACTATCTTTTTCAGGAGAGAAGGTCAAAATAGAAACCTGGCCTTTGGGGACTCTTTTCCTGCCAATAGCTAAATAGGCAGAACCTTTTATTCCATCAGAAACAACTTCATGATTTGAAGATCTTTTATTAAGGTTTGCCTTGTTCCAAATGTACTTTCTCCACCCCTGGGTAAGAAGTAAAAGTTCCAAAGCAGCTTCCCTATTAACATTTTTTTCATTGAAATAATAACCTGGATTATAAATCCTTCCTTTCAGTTGAGTTGAAAGGTACATATGGGTGAGAATATTGATTGAATCAAATTGATTTTCATAGATTTTATCAAAAACTGTCAGACCGAGATTGGCTTTTATCGGTTTGTTGTTCTCATCCCTTGTTATGATCTTGAGATTGACTTTCCCTCTTGTAAAGAAAATACTATCAGGCAGGATTGTTTGAATTTTTATTCTCTTTTGGGGATTTACATAAACCAACCTTTCTGAAACAGGCATCATTTTATCATTGAAAAGAGTTACCTCAGCAATACCCTGAGGCATGTCCGCTAATGGAACTTTTATTTTTAGATCCCTATCAAGCTTTGCCTCAGTCAGTCCATAAACTACACCTCTTATTTGAACCATGAGATAAATATTTTCAAACTGCCCCTCAAAGTTTTTTGATATAAGAAAGCTTACGTAGTCTTTATCCCGTGATAAAAGTCTTAATGTTAATCCTTCCTGTTCAATTTGCGGGAAGGAATAAGTGCTATCACTCAATGATTCTTTAAGCCTGATATAGTAATTTGCATTTTTAAGCGGCACAAAATCAAAGCTACCCATTCCGTCATGCACAGAGCTGAACTTAAGTTCAATGGAGTCATTTTTATAAAGCGTACCGTTCACCTTTACAGGCTCACCGTTAAAATTTACTGCTTTAAATGCAACTCTGCTTTTGATTCCTGAGATAATTGTTCCACCCTCGGGGAATACATTGAATTGGATTGGATTCTTTCTGCATGTTACGGGGAGTATTACTTCTTCAGAATGATCCTGGTATTTAGAAATAATTACAACTTGTGTCGCTTTCCCAAGAGTTTGTGGTTTGAATAAAAGTTCTTTTTCCTCATTAAGTTTCATTGTCGTCTGAAAAACACTCTGAACATCTCCACTTAATTTTAGAGTAGCAGTTATATCTATTTTAGAGGTATCTTTTTGAAAAACAGGAAGTAGTTTGACCTTTATTGAGTCTGTGCTACCATAATATTGTTTATCGAATTCTGCTCTTAATTGTCGAAGATGGGTAATATCTTTTAACACTTTTACTTTTCTAATTGCAGCAAATTCTGAAGAATCTGCGAAAAATGAATTTGCTGTAAAAGCTTCAATCAAATAGTTTCCTTCATCCATATCCTCTCTAAGAAGAATCCGCCCGTCAGAAAAGCCATCCTCTATTTCGTACTTCTCCTGCCAGACAGCTTTTTTTGTATCTTCTTTGACAAGCTGAAGGTAAAGCGTTTTGCTTAGTTCTGATGGGCTAAGAGTACTTGAATTGAGCAGATAGACTTTAAACCACAGATCTTCCCCTGTCTCGTAAATATCCTTGCTTGTCTGGATATAAGCAAACTCTTGAATAGCATTAATTGACAATTTTTCGAATTTCTTAGCAATCTGGTCTTTAGAGTCCCCATTCATCTGAGAAGACGCGTTGTTCGCAATAAACGGAATTAGGAAAAATATGTAGAAAAATTTTCTATTCATGGTCATAGTATGTATGAATACGACAAATTAAGTGCCAAAATGCACCTTGTACTGAAACTTTAAGAAAAAATATTTATTAGCACAGTATTAGGTAAATTCAAACTTCTCATTTGTGATAGATTCGAGATGAAAGAAACATGAATACCTGGAATCCAATAGAGTGACAGAATTGTTAAAACTTCTGTCGCTTTTCTTCCAAGAACTGGTATAAGATTCTTATCAAGAAAAGCTGTTTTCTCTTTACTATTAAAAGATTTGACCTGAGAGATGTTGATCAAATATGAATAATGACACCATATGAAACCTGACTCCGGAATATACTTTATAAATGCTTTCAGAGGTCTCCAGCAGATGTGTCAGAAGACTAAAAGTCAATAGTGGTGTTCTGATGACAAAAGTCGTATATAAATCAAATGAAAAATTATCTATCATTTATTATCCTGATCCAAAAAGTTTAACTTGGCTTTATGGGTTATGTATTGAATGAGGTGGATCAGAAAAATTATTAATTAAGGAGCAAAGCATTATCCCATTCAGGTTCTATATCAGAAACAGCAGATATCATAGCTAGTCCTATACCGGCAATGCCTTCTAAAAAACCATATTCATCGCATATCCCACCATACTTTTTTGGTTTAACGCATTTGTACCCGGCAAGCCCATCTTTAAAATCAGCCATCTTTAGGCTTTGATTGAACCAATAGATTGCTGAATCTTTGAATTTTTCAATTCCGGTATATCTATAAGAACGATGATAAATATGGGCAATTCCCGTACAACCATGACATAATCCTGCATCTTCTACTTTTGTATCATTCCACTTTATAATATTGGTTGTATGTAAAAGTACATTTATTGCTTCTTGTTTCCAATGCTCATTGTTAAAGATCATAGCAGCTTTCAATAATGCCATAGAAATACCCAAATCATTATAACACCATGCTAGACGTCCTAAATTTTCTTTATAATCATGGTTTTTATAAATATATGATGGGAAAAAGTATTTGCTTAATTTTATATCATTCTTATTAGTTAATAAAAAGTTTATTGCTCCATTTACAAGATTGCTAATTCGTTCACAATCAATATTTGCCTCATAAAAAGAACTCAATACAGAAATAATACTCGCAATTCCGTGTGACAAACTTAGGTTATAGATCATTTCATCTTCTTCCCTTAAAAGTCTAGATTCCCATGTAAAACCGTGAGGAAAGTGCTCAGTATGTTTATCTAATTCATTTACCAGCTCTGTTATATATAAGGCTGATTTTGGATTAGATTTACGATTCAAGTAGTATAAACCAATACCCAATGCTCCGTGAAGATAATCATAATCTCCTGTAGTCATCATTTTAAGCATCACAGGATATAATGCTTCATCGAAACTATCAAGGATTGAATCTGTATCAATCTCAATAAAATCGTTTTGATTTAAATGTTCAATCATCCATCCAATACCTGCCAAACCGCCCGCAAAGGTGGGTGAAATATAACTTTGCCTTATACCCTGAAATATTTCAGATATAATAGGTGATAACTTTTTTTCTAAATCTACTGACTTTGAAAATCTGGAATAGTAAGCCCAAAATAAAGCAATACCAGCTTTGCCTCCTATTAGATCAATATCCTTTGGGAGATTGCCAGACAAGCATTCAGATATTGCAACAATCTTGTTATTGATTTCTCCTATCAGCTTAGGAGAATATGTTATAAGCGTACTCAAAATGGTATCAAATTAGAGATTTTTAAAATATATAAATATTAGATAAAAGCTATCTAAAACAGTATATTGAAATTTGTTTTTGTACATTAATTTCACCATAGAATTTGTTTATTAACTTCATTGATATATGTATCTATTTTATTACTACCGTTTTATAAATGCATAATTAGTAACACTAAAGATTACAATTCACCCCGCGATTGATTAAAAATTCACGGGGTGAAAATTCTTAAATTACTCAATTTATGTAGTTTGGAAATACTAAATAATTGGTTAATGTCATTTGCAATTTAATTAACCTCAACAATGACCTGGAGCAGTACAACACTTATCCTGACATGTCCCTAGGGATCCCTGAGGACAACCAGCAGGGAATTGAGTTTGGAGTGTATTAGGTCTGCAGTCCCCATCAGGACATGTAGGGAGGGTTGGCTGTGTCTGATACCCCCCCTGTATTCCGTTAAGCATAGAATTAGATAGTACGTCTATCTCGATTTTCTCAAGATTTAGCTTAACTGCAGCCTTTTTTAATCCATTTTTCTTTTTCATAATTATAAATTTAATTGGTTATGCCAAAGCAATTTATACCTTTTTGAAATAATTATAAACGGACAAATTCAGCATTAAAAAGAGCTTTTAGGTATTTTAAGGTATTTTTGAATACTTTCCGGAACTCCAAGTTCATTATAGATACATAACTGGTCTTTTGGGTAAATCAGCCCTCTATCCAATTTAATTTTTTTCTTCTTTAAAAGCCTATCAAATGTTTTAATGCAGATACCATATTCACTGGCCATTTGTTGCTTTGTTTTAGCAACCCCATTATGAATTTCCATATCGATTAAGTTTAGCTTTTTTAGACTTCCTTTAAATCAGAGATTAATAGTATTGCTAAAATATATTATTGGGACTTCGATCAATACATTTAATTTTTATCTACACTTTAGCTTCCGCTCTTTTAGTAATATCAATAAGTGTGTTAAAAAAGAGAATAATCTAACAGTTAATCAATGTTTTAAACTTATATCTATCAACATTGACAAGTATTAAAATATTTTAATTATTTAATGTTTAATCGGGATAATGTAAATTTTGTCACTTTTGCATGAACCCTAGTGAAGAAAACTCATCTGGATAATTAACAACTAGTAGCCTATAATCCTCTAATATTCATTTTATAATCAAAATGTACTGATAGCGAAGGGAATGTTTAGATAACCGATCTTAATACTAAAGCTGGAAATCCAGCATAATTATATATGAAACTCTTACAGTCATTCCCCTGAGTTTGCCAGGAGACCATTTTGGTGAAGACTTAACAGCTTTTACAGCTTCATTGTCTATTAATCGGTCCACTCCTTTTGCCACTTTGACATTTGAGACGGTACCATCAGTCTCTACAATAAAAGTTATATATACTTTCCCCTGTATCCCATTAATAGTGGCTTCTTCAGGATATTTGGTTTTCTTCTGAACCCATTCACGGAATTTATTTATATCGCCTCCTTTGAATGTCGGCATAATATCCACTGCTGAATAGATACCATTGCCACCGCCTCCACCTGTTCCGCCTTCAACGCCCCCTGAGTAATTTCCTGTTCCATTAACACTACCATTATCTGAACCATTAATATCGCCTATATCTCCTAAAGCCAAGCCTGTGGAGTCAGATTTTAGTGCAATTGGCTTTTCAACCAGAAGAATTGAATCAACAACTTTTGGGGCAAGATATGCGTTTTCGGCAGCCCTTAACTTTAAGGATTTTAATTGTGGCACCGGTGGAGGAGGAGGCATATCAGGCATATTAGTTGGCCCGGGAGGTTTTAAATTCTCCATTGTTACAAATAAAGAGGAATAAACTTCGGTGCTTTTTTGTCCGGGTTTACTTAAGAAAGGAATTAACACTAAGATGCTCCCAATTAAAACAGCCAGAATAATGGATATAACAACTACACGATTATATCTTCTTCTTAAAAAATATGCACCATATTCCTTATTCAGTTTTTCAAAGATAATATCATCAAAGTCAGGGGTTCTCATTTATTTAAGGTCTATTCTAAGTTTTCTGACATTGAATTTAAAGTTTCCTGAACCTACCAGATTTTCTCCACCTACACCTTCAATGCTTCCAACGAATTCAGTATTGAAATCGGAACAATAGAAACTAACAGTGGCTTCTCCTTTATCGTCGGTTATAATTGATGGAACCCATATTAGGGTATTTCTGTAATCTGGTATTGAAATAGGGACGTATTCCTTATCGTAATTTGGTTGATAAAATTCATGTTTACCATAATAAGCTTTGATCTTGAACAGATTATTTAATATGAGTAATTCTTCCTCTGTAAGATTTACTTTAGAAGGTTTACGATGGTATGGAATGCGTTCTTTGCCATCATGATCATAGACCATTTCTCCTTCATTGGCGGGATGTGTGTTACCATTTCTTTTACAGATTTGACAGTTTAGACCACCACATATGCCAACAAAGTCAGTGTTTACGTCTAAAGTAAATTGTGCAATACTATCCAGGGACCCGAGAAATTTTCCATGAATTATATCTTTTCTGGTTCCATGTATTACTACATCTTTAATATGAAATGCACCTCCTTTAGTAATATTTGGTTCAGAGATTTTCATTTCTCTAAGTAGAGAATATAATGGGGTGGATAACCTTTTAGAAATCAAAATATGATTAATACTATCGAAAGGATTGATAAATTCCAATTTTATTGTTGCATTTGATGAGGCTATCGGCTTCAAATAAATATATTGTCCTTTAAAGTTTTTTAAAAGATAGTGATTTACGCCAAAAGTACCTACAGAATCAACAGTTATTACCTTCTTAACACTATCTTTTTCAGGAGAGAAGGCCATAATATTTACCTGGCCTTTGGGGACTCTTTTCTTGCCAAAAGCTAAATAGGCAGAACCTTTTATTTCATCTGAAATAACTTCATTATTTGAAGAACTTTTATTAAGGTTTGTCTCGTTCCAGATGTATTTTCTCCACCCCTGGGTTAGGAGTAAAAGATCCAAAGCAGATTCCCGATTAACATTTTTCTCATTGAAGTAATAACCCAGATTATAAATCCTCCCTTTCAGTTGAGTTGTAAGGTACATGTGGGTGAGAATATTGATTGAATCAGATTGATTCTTATAAAGTTTATCAAAAACAGCAAGGCCCAAATTGGCTTTGATTGGTTTATTGTTCTCATCCCTTGTTATGATCTTTAGATTGACCTTTCCTCTTGTTAAAAAAATACTGTCAGGCAGGATTGTTTGAATTTTTATTTTCTTCTCTGGATTAACATAAACCAACCTTTCTGCAACAGGAATCATTTTGTCGTTGAAGAGAGTTACTTCAGCGATACCTTGAGGCATGTCAGTCAGTGGCACTTTTATTTTTAGATTCTTATCAAGCTTTGCCTCAGTCAGTCCATAAATTATCCCTCTTATTTGAACCATGAGATAAATATTTTCAAACTGCCCCTCAAAGTTTTTTGATATTAGAAAGTTTAGGTAGTCTTTATCCCGTGATAAAAGTCTTAATGTTAATCCTTCCGGTTCAATTTGCGGGAACGAATAAATACTATCAGTCAAAGATTCTTTAAGCCTGATATAGTACCTAGCATTTTTAACCGGCATAAAATCAAAGCTTCCCATTCCATCATGCACAGAGCTGAATCCAAGTTCAATCGAATCATTTTTATAGAGTGTACCGTTAACATTTACAGGCTCACCGTTAATATTAATGGCTTTGAATGCAACTCTGCTTTTGATTCCTGATATAATTGTTCCACCCTCTGGGAATACATTAAATTGGATTGGATTCTTTCTACATGGTATTGGGAGTATTGCTTCTTCAGAATGATCTAGGTATTTAGAATTAATTACAACTAGTGATCCTCTCCCAAGAGATTGCGGTTTGAATGAAAGTTCTTTCTCTTCATTAAGTTTCATTATCGTCTGAAAAACACACTGAACATCTCCACTTAATTTTAGAGTCGCAGTTATATCTATTTTAGACGTATCTTTTTGAAAAACAGGAAGTAGTCTGACCTTTATTGAGTCTGTATTAAAATAAAACTGTTTATCGAATTCGACTTTTATTTGCCGAAGATGGGTAATATCTTTTACCACTTTTACTTTTCTAATCGCAGTAAATTCTGAAGAATCTGCAGAGAATGAATTGGCTGTAAAAGCTTCGATAAGGTAATTACCTTCATCCATATCCTCTCTCAGGAGAATCCTTCCATTGGAAAAGCCATCCTCTATCTCGTATTTCTCCTGCCAGACAGCTTTTTTTGTATCTTCTTTGACAAGCTGAAGGTAAAGCGTTTTGCTTAGTTCTGATGGGCTAAGAGTACGTGAATTGAGCAGATAGACCTTAAACCATAGATCTTCCCCTGTTTCGTAAATATCCTTGCTTGTCTGGATATAAGCGATCTCTAGTGCAGTATTTACTGACTTTGCTTCGAATCTTCTGGCTATCTCGTCTTTAGAATGTTCATCAATCTGAGTGTATGCAGTGAACGGGATAAATAATAGTAGAAAAAACAGGGAACATAATGTATTATTCATTGCTATAAATAATATGTTAGGTTTATTCAACTCTACAATCTTTGTACCAAAGTCAAAAGTCAACATTTTCTTGTTAAATAAAGAAAATGCCACTGCTTTTCATAAGAGTTTCCTAAGTTGTTTTGCAAGAGTAAAAGTAAACTTCCGCCCCGTCAGTCACATTGATAAAACGAACTAACAAGGAAATTGAATGCTGTTAATCCAATATACTCCAATAACTTAACTTGCCAATTGACAGGTAGTTAAATTTAATTTACCGTTAACAAATTAGAACAACTTTAGTCTTTTAAATAAATTTCTGAATAACTCCCTTTAAATTATTTGTTCTTAATAGGTTTCACGCATATTTTGTTACTTACAAGAGTAGGAGGTATGATAGTTGGGATAGAGTAAATGGATCTTAATAATTTGTTTTCAGATAATAGTACAATTAATTCAAGACCAGCATACTTCTACATGTCAGAATATGCAATTTTGTGACATAAAAATTTAAACTATTTTCGAATTAAGATGTAATTTAAATTCGTTACAAATAATTTGTATAAAACTTAATTCCAGGTAATTAGATAAAATATTAATTAAAGAAGGCCGGAAAAAGCGTGTTTGACATTGCAAGCTGCGAAGATGTTGTCTTTGCAAACCCATGTAGACATAGAGGAGTTGGTCAAGATAAAATTGTCTAGGCGGTAAGGTCCAGTTGATTAGTAAGGATTTGTAATCACATAATAAAGTTGTCAAGTGGCAAAGTCCCAGTAAAAATGCAGGATTTGTTATTTATGATGAATTTGTCAAGCTTGAAATGCCCTAGTAAACGGGCAGGTGTTGTCATGGTGTGACTTTCTAGACGGCGGAGTCAGGGTAGGCAAAAAAAAATGTTTTGCAGCATTAGTGACAGTTTCAGGGAAGGGCTGCAAAACTCATGCTTGAACGTCGGAAGTCATGGTACAGTGAAGGCTTGGTGCAATTTGCACTACAGCAAACGTTTTATTTCGTTACTAAAATGTGTTTTAAAATCAAATGTTTTTTAGATTTCAGTATTTTCATTAATTATATCGACAATTTCTTTTCTAATTATGATTAGGTTGATCATTTTAAAGCCCTGAGTCGTCAATCACATAAGCATTATAGGTCAACACATTGATCTAAAAATAAATATTACAATTATGTCTAACATACGACCGCCACAAATCAATACAAGTTAGACAAAATCTGGGAAATTGGTGATTGAATTTAGAATAATACTATATTTTGTTCTATATTCCAATATATTGAAATTGCAGTTGCAAGAATCTAATATTATCCTACAACTGCAACTTAATTGCAAACAAAACTAACGGGGTTTTTCGACTTCAGATTATATCTTTTACATCTTCCATTATACGGTTAAAATTATCGTTCAGATCCTTTTCTGTGATATGGTGCTTCACCTTTAACTCCAATCGTTTAAAAGGAAACAGGTCAAAGTTATACAGCTTGTCCTTCCCGTCGGCAAAAACAAAGAATTGTCCTTGCTTTAGCCTGGTGAAATCCTGATTCTTGTACTTGGATGTTTCTCTTGTTCCCTCTGATGTTCTGGTATCACCTCCAATAACGGAATTAGTAAAGGATCTGGAAACGGTCCTCTTTTCAATTTCCTCGCTTATGTTCTTGTAATATCTGACACTATCCGGGTCATTCGCTTTTCCTATCATTTGATATGAAAGGTTTGCAAGCAAGGAACTGGTGATCACGTCTCCATAATTTTCTTTAGCTAGTGCCCGGTCCTGCGTTGAAAATACGGTGGCTATATTATAGCTTCGCATTGTTGCCGGTATCTTAGAAATTCCATCAATGTAGAAAGTTGTCCCTTCATCAAACAAAAGAAAACTTCCTGGTCGGTTCCGGATCTGCATGCTGTTGATTGCCGTACTTATTATAACAGAAATAAATGGGGCGTTTATTCTCTCAAGCCTTGGATCATTAACGATACTCAAAAATGTCGGGTTCTCCGGGTTGTTTATATCAAGATCAACGTCATTTGCGCTCATCACCCAAAATATTGTTGGAAGCGCAAGATCTGTTAATGGTAGCGAAAGTGAAGCTTTAACACCTGCCACCTGGTTTTCTGATATAAGTGAATCAACCAGCGGAGATCCAATAGCTCTTGAATATGGATTTTTCGAAATAAAATCTACTATCTCCGTTGGTGTTTTCACTAGGCACAAAGCAACGGCGTGAGGGAGAGTACACATTTCAGGATAATCTACCTTTAGCCTCCAGATAACAGCTGCAAGTGTCGGTTCAGGGATTTTGTCAAAAAAGCTACTTCCTGATTCCTTCACGTTGTCAACTTTCTTCAGGTTTGCAAAGATCAGCTTTGTTTGTTGCCGAAGGTGCTGTTCCGTGGGTATGTACTTCGGGAGAAAAGGGTTTACCCTATCCGAGTACATTGGTGAATGTGGTATAATAGTTGCTTGTTTTATCGTAGAATTCTGAAAGAAGTAGTGTGCTATTTCTGTTATCTCGCCGTTTTTATAATCGTAACAGAGGCAAGGAATATTTCTTTCCCCGGCATGCTTAAGAATTGGTACAAAACCGCTTTCTGTTTTTCCGCTCCCTGCACTTCCAAAAATTGCTATTCCTCTTTTTATGTTTTGCATAATAAGAGGGGAAGAGTTTCTTATTGGGAATTTAACGCTCCAAATTGGGTCAATTTTGCCTGTTTTACTCAGTAGCGTTGCATTTGTTATAAAAAGAAAGATAATTGAAAGAAGGCTTGCCAAAACAAATATGGCGATATGTAAAGGAAGGCTGTAACTATAAACCAGGGTAAAAAACAAGTAAACCAGACTTTGTATAAAAAGAATAAGTAAAATTCTAGTGTAATACTTAATCTTAAAAGAAAGGGCCATGAATTGTAACAACGAAACAACCAAAACAACCACTACTAAAATAAGCTTTGCAATAAGTGTTAGCTGCTCAAAATAATTAATTATACGATCCATGTTTTGTATTTAAAGACCCGTATTCAAGGTAGTTGTTAAAACCTTTTTTCCAATATCCAGGATAATTTTTGATGGGTTATAAGCGTAATTAATTGCTTTTATGCACTCTTTGGCTCCTGGGACCTGCTTAAAAATTGCCGAGAGAGCGTCCAAAGGATCTTTTGCATTTGCCAGGTTCATGGCAGTATTTACAACCCGGGAAGCTTTATTATATTCTTTTACCCCCGGCACGTCTCTTGCAATGCTCATTGCAACACTTTTCGCGGTATTTCTCATTTGGTTCTTCATTGCATGATAATGAGAAAATTTATGTTGCTGAGCCCTTTTGTAATCAAAGTTTGAATCAAAGCTTTTTTCACAGCTTTGAACAAATTTCATCCTGTCAAAGCCGATCTGTACCTCTTTGCCATTTAAAATATTCTTGGAGTTTTTAGCATTTGCCATCGGGCTTAAACGGATCTTCTTTGACTGATCCATTCTTGAAACAACAACATGCACGTGCGTTTGTAGTCCCTCTTTCTTGTCTCCCGCTTTATATAGACCCTCTTTCACTTCTGCAGAGTCTCTTCCATAATATCGGGAATGTTCGACCTTCCCAAAATAAACAAGGTTCTCTCCGGAGAGACCACGGTTGAAATTTTTAGCGTACTGATCCATGACAATTCTAGTGTAGTCTTTTAAAACTTCCTTGTAACGCTTCAACTCGATTGTGGTTAGTTGTGAGATATTTTTTATTTCTCTCCCGGAAACTGATTTACAAATATGCTTTAATTCATCCTTACTTGGATTAACTGTGATCATATAAAACTTGATTTCGTCTTTCCCCAGTTTTCCTTTGTTATTATCAATTGAGCTTTGTGCTGTACAAAAAGAAACATCGTTTGTTTTTTGATCAAAAAATTTCTCCTGGCTGAAGATATCCTTCTCCTGGTTCTCCTTCTCCAGATAATTAATAAGGTCGTTGCAACTACCTCTGTTATTATCTTTTTTAGATGAATGAATCTTAACGTACATCAGAGTGTTTTTAGATATTTTCTGTATTCATTAATGTCACCAATTGGGAGCTCAATAACCGGTTTCCTATTTAGCCCTGTGGATTTTTCTTCAGTATGCGAAAGGATGTTTTCAAGATATTCTTTGGTTGTTTTCAACTTCAATTCTACTTTATTAAGCTTCTCCTGGAGTAATTTATTTTCCTCTGATTGTACGTCACTTTTCCCTTTTTCATTTCCTGCAGACAAGCTCTTTTCTTCATTGCTTAGATCTGAGGAAAGACCTAAAGATTTAACCTTATTTAGTCCCATCACCTCTCCTCTTTTTGGTGCTTCTTCTTCAATGTATGTTACAAACCGTGCAATCAAGGTATCCATTTTTCCGAAGGTGGGTTTAATAAAATCATTCTCCTGTTTTCGCATGAATGAGATTATTGTATCCCGGAATTTTTTAAGTTCTTCTGCCGGAGAAAGTACTTGCATATCTTTTGGATTTACCCCGGTTGTGTCAAAGTATTTTGCCATCGCTTCAGCAAAATCTTTTTGACTCATTTCATATTTATCTGCCAGGCGGTCAATAATTATTTTACTCTTGGGAGTTATGCTAATTGTGACGTACTTTTGCATATAATAATTATTTACTAATTAGATTTACGAGCAAATATATTGATTTAATTGGAGATTCAAAATATATATCATTAATTAATAATTATAATTATTTTACAATTGATTGATTATCAGGCATAGCATGATATCAGAATCAGGTTAGCCTGATTCCATCTTGCTTTCCTTCGGAAACAAATCTGTACAACGTATGAATTTGTTTCTACTGGCTCCAATTTTTATTGGCAAAAGTAATTTTAGCGGAATTTTCTTAGTTTTCCTTTTTATTGAATTCTGGTGAAATGAAATAAAAAAAGAGATCACTACGGAAGATCTCTCTACTCAATTTTGAAGGTTCTAGTTTAAATTCAATAATACTAGTTTATAAGCTTTACTCCAAAAAGATTAACGATGTAAGTATTTTTGAAATAAATTCCATATTGTCCGATGGGAAGTTTTGGAACAGTAAGTAAGTACGAACTGGTCCCATACTTTGTAGCTTTGAACTCTACGGTTTCGGGTTTTGAAAATTTCCAGCTTCTTTTGCTGTTTTCAATATTCATCTTAACAACACTAATCACATCATCTGGCTTAATTGAATTGTCTGAAACACGAACAATAAATTGTGAATTAATTGAGTCGGCAAAAACAGTGGAACAGCAAGAATTAACCTCTAATGATGTTTCCTTTGAACGCAATTTAACTTTACCCATTGTTGCAGTTTGTTGTTCCAGTAAAATACCATCCCCGATAGTGTCGTTTACAAAAATGGCAGTCCCTGAAAATTCGGGTTCTTTTACTTTTATTGTTTGCCCATTTAACAAGCTAACTGAAAAAAGTAAAAAGGAAAGTATTAATAAATTCCTTTTCATGACCTTAAGCTAGGATATATTTTTCTTGGTGTTATATTTTATCTCCTCTGAATCCTCCTGAAGTGGGATGAAACTATCTTCCTCAGGGACTGGGTAAAGTTTCGGTTTCTTCTTAGTGCCCTTTTTCCCCGCAGCTACTTCTTCAGCAGATAAACCAGAATCCTTCTTTAAAAACTTAGTTCTTTTCATAATTATGAGATAAATCGTTTCCTGTCTTCCTTTGCGTCAAAATTTTTCAGGAGACCTTCCGGATCTCAATTGTAAATAAAAAATGATAATATAATTTTAAGATACTAAAGTGCTTAATAGTTCAATTACTTCATTAATAACCTTTATGGGCGCTTTAGCTATAAATTTTACCTCTCTTTTTCTCCAATCAAGGCATTTAACCTGATCAGCTAGTATAGCTCCTTGTATTTTCCCTTCTTTGATTTCCACTTCAAATGGATAACCCTTTTCCTGGCTTGTTACCGGACAAAAAATAGCTAATCCAACCTTTTGATTATATGCTTTTGGAGAAAGAGTTAATGCAGGTCTTCTTCCTGCTTGCTCATGCCCGGATTGAGGGTTAAATTGAAGCCAAACGAGATCTCCTCTTTCAGGAATATACGTTACCATATTTCGCCTCCTATATAATCTCCTGTTGATATTTCGGAATGAATGTTTTCATTCGTTACTTTTTTTAAAAGCTCTTTTAATGAATATTCTATTGGTGAAGGACTAAGAATTATTTTCCCATTTTCTACCATTATGTCAATGTTACTTCCCTCAGATACCCTTGAATCTTTAGTGATATTTTTAGGGATTCTGATTGCAAGGCTATTTCCCCATTTTTGAATTGTTGCTTTCATATTTTAAGTTTATACATTGTATATACAAAAGTATAAATAGTTTTTTACATTATCTATAACATGTAAAGTAATTTTATAATCATTTTAATAGTTTTGATTTTTTGAAACCTTTAACCATTACACCCTCTTTTCTAAGGTATTGATAAATTGTTGACCTGCTTATATTTAAATTATCCTCAATAAAGTTAATTGAGTTTTTTTGTTTATAGAGCGTAACAACTGCAGAAGCTTTCTTTTTGTTGTAAGATCCTGCTGGTCTTCCTCCATTTACACCCCTTGCCCTGGCTGCTTCAATTCCTTTTATTGTTCTCTCTCGCAAAACATTTACTTCCATCGACTTCAGGATGGCAATAATTTGAAATATAGCTTCTCCCATCGGGCTTGACGTGTCAAATATTCCCTCAGATAAGCTTTTAAACATTATACCCTTTTCTTTAAAGTCATTTAAAAGTATTATCAACTCTCTCGTGGTTCTCCCCAACCGGTCCACGCTAAAAACTATTAAAGTGTCACCTGGTCTGATCTGTTCAAGGAGTTTTAAAAGTTCTGGACGGTTTGGAGATCTCCCGGATACTTTCTCCTGGAAGATCCTTTCACAACCAGCTTTTTTAAGTGCGTCGGACTGCAAATTTAAATTTTGTTCTTTTGTAGAAACCCTTGCGTATCCAAAAATCATAATAGTTCTAATATATGTATCAGCAAATATAAAAAGAACTTTGATTAATAAAAAGCTATTAATCGAACTTTTTATGTTTGAAAAAGGAACCTTTAGAAAGTTTGATTAAACGGTCGTTAAATAAAACTTTTTATTTTGTCAGGATGAAATATATTAAGCCAGTCTTTTTTCTTGGTTGCAGTTAATATGAGGTGTTTTTATTTAGATTTCCATTTACGATTTTCAATTTGTTTTTGCAAACAATCGAAGCAAACATGAATATATCCTTGATTTTCAAAATTTACTTGAGTAATTGGTCCAGGATTATTTTGTGCTGAACAACCATCTAATCTTAAACTGCATTTTCCAACTATTACTTCCTCTGTTAATAAAACAGGTGTTTCTTCCCTTCCCATTTTTAAGACAGTCTCGAGTTCTGCAACTTTAGCACTGTCGAGTTGAGTCTTTCTTTGATTTTCCTCTACAGCAGCAATTCGATTTATTACAACCGGTAAATATCTTCTATTTGCGTCTTCAACCCAATCGTAGATCCAGTGCTTCTGATTTTTAATATCTTCCTCACTAGCGCTCCAGTAAATTTCGTTGTCATGTATCTTGGCTGGGTGGATACTTATTGAAAATGAAGTAGGGTTATTAAATAATTCGCACCAGTCTTGCTCGGGGTGTTGATTTAAGGTAAATCTTATATCATACAAACCTGAATATTTCGTATTTATCCCTAAGATATTTACATCGGTAATTGACAACAAAAATGCTTCAGCTTTTGGTAGTGATGTAGGTGGGTGAATTTGTGGTTTTTCAACAGTTGATTGAACGGAAGATATTGATTTTTCAGGAATTAACCGAGTAAGTAATGAGGTTAGTCCATCAGAATAATCAGATCTAAAGTCTGCAAACAATTTGTCTCTAAGGAAAATCGGGATATCGCAATTATCAATAACTAAAGGCAAGACAAATACTTGCTTCTTTTCAAGCTCGGTTGCTAATCCAGCATTCAGTTCTTTTTCGACCCAATTTGATTTAATAGAGTTGCTTGATATCACAACCGCCAACCAACCGCTTTCATTAATAGCTTCACCAATTTTTGCATTAAGTGAATCACCAACTTTCAACTCCCACTCATCAAACCAGACCGGGACATTGTTTTTAGTTAAGTCAGATGCTAGTTTTCTAACAAATTCTTTGTCTTTTGACGAGTGACTTAAAAAGATTTTTGCTGATTTATTCATATTTGGATGATTTGGGCAATTGTTCAAGCTGGTTCAAATATTTTCGCTCCCACGAGTTAGTCCATTTGCGGATATGTGACGGAACCCTAGCCTTATAATTGATTGTAGCTACAAAAAGTTGATCTGTAGTTAATTACTGTCATTATCCAGTTGCTCGTCTTAATGTTAGTTGAGAGAATTTTTCCCAAATTAAATTATTTAAGTCGTCAGTCATTGCAAGGGTTAAAATTTCGGCACGTGTTACTACAATTATTTTAATTCTGTCCATTGTCATAGCATCAATAACTGCTGACGTTGCGTTGCGATTATGTCCACGTATTTGTCCGCTTATTCCGCTTGAAGAAACTATAATTCCATTATTAGCACCACTCGTTCTTAGTTTTTGATGGAAATCTCTGACATTGTCACTACCTATTGGGGTTGCCTCGTTTTTACATTCACAAATTATGATTGGGTCAAGATAATCAAATGGTGAAAGCATTCTATTATTACCTAAAGCAACATCAAACTCTCTTGAACCGGTGCTATCGAGAATGTTTCTGTCAACTAAACGAACTCCACGACATCTAGTAAATAAATAGATTACAAGGTCTTCAAAAATATCACCTTTTGCATCAGCAGTAGGTGCATTGTCTGACCTGTTAAGGAAATCTCGGATTGTATTTCTGTTATATCTTGCCATCTTACTTCCCTGTTCCGTGGGCTATTTCATTTCTTCTCTTAATAAGGAATTTCTCAAGGCCATCGGAAGCAATTCCGAATATGAAATCCTCAAGGTCAAAACATAATATGTATGGGTTTTTTATTGGCAATTCAAATCGTTTGTCTGATTTATCAAGGTATAGAATGATGCCGCCTTTTGCCTCTGTCCTTGAAATATAACTCTGTAATCTATCCTGAGTTTCACCTAATCTTTGCGGACTTAATGACCCTGCTTTTATTTCTACAAGTATTGGGTTGCCAAAATATGGAGAGAGTTCTTTACTTCTTATGATTAAGTCAGCACCTTTATCCCGTGGAGCTTCTGAAATGGAAGTGTTTTGGATTTGTAGTTTGGAGAATATTTCTTTAATTAAATAAAATATTTCTGCTTCACGTGGGTTTTTTCGTAAATGAGAAATTTGTCTTATTAAATCGTTTGTTTCGTCTATTGATAAATATTCTTTTTTCTCCTTGGTCTTTCTTTGGATTGGTGCTTTTGCATTTATATCCACAATAAAATTCGAAAGGGCTAATTCAATTAGCTTAGTATCTTCAAAGTTTGTCTGGTAGTAAAGTTTTCGTTCAAGAAAAAATGGAACTTTAAAGTTTTTGTCAATTAAAATAAATACAGGTTTTTTCATTCCTTCCGCAATGCCAAGTTCAAAAAGAACATTTGCATTTTCAGAAGTTAGAATGGAGACAATAAAATCTGATTCACGAATTTTTCTTTCTATCAAATCGGAAAAAGTCGTCCCGATTGAAAAGTCATAAAAGTTGTGGTAGTCAATATCTAACTTACTCAAAACTTTTTCAATCTTCGTCAAGTCAAAATCTGAGGGAGCTGATATGTAGCATTTATGTCTATGTTTCATACTGTCGGTTTAATGTTGAACTATCGTTTTCGTCTGCCCTGCGAACCAGTTTATGTGCTGTATCTTCTCCCACCATCAAGAAAGTCATTTTTCTCATTCCTTATCTAAACTTTTTTACAAATTCATTAAATGCAGATAGAAAAGTTTCCAACTTGACTACTTTGGGTGGTGGGTTGTTAATCGGTCTTGCTTGGTCATGCACCCAATTGGAACAGTCAGCCATTCCCTTTTCAATCTCTTTATACAAATCAGGCGTGAACTTCATCCTTTCAATTCGCTTTGTCTGAATACTCGGAGAGAATCTTTGAATAGCATCATTAAACAATAATTCTTCTATTGCTCTTTCCCAAGTTTCACGCAAAAGTCCGCACCATTTTTTTGCTTCCTCAAAATAAGTTTCAGGGTCTGTTCCAGTCTCCAACTTTTTCAAGTT
>Ga0302284_1000419_pt1 | contig 20153 bp, 37 predicted proteins | sample III_Fen_E2_1_FD_198760 | JGI IMG/M metagenome (GOLD analysis project Ga0302284, IMG submission 198760) | Peat permafrost microbial communities from Stordalen Mire near Abisko, Sweden - III_Fen_E2_1 | ecosystem: Environmental > Terrestrial > Soil > Wetlands > Permafrost | place: Sweden: Abisko...
TAAATCTGCTTTTTGTAATACTCCAATTTTTATAAATACAAGTGTGCCTTCTCGTTTTCCTGCACCTAATCCAAATTTTGTATGAACTTGTTTAATTTTTAAATATAATGAATTATCAATTTTATCTAATAATATTTGAGCGGTTCTATGATCGGCATCATCTTCCCAAGACCAAGAAGATTCATTAGTTCCTAATATTTCATAATTATCTTCAGATACTTGCTCAAATAATTTAAAATTAGTTTTCATTTATATTTTTATTTTCATTTATATATAAATTTTTCATTAAACTTTTTTATTTATAAGCAATATACAATATGAGTACACTAATCAAAAACTCACTAGATAGACAAGCCATAAAAGCGAAAAATGGATTAAAAAACAAAAAACCTCACAGATAAATTAATAAAGTGAGGATTTTTTTTATGTAAAAATTTTTTTTAAAATAAAAAAATGTTTTACACTAATGGAATTCCTATTACTGATACAAAATTAAAAATAAAATTATTTAGACAAATTAAATTAAATAAACTTAAAAATTTAAAATGAAAATAGAGCATTCGTTACGTGACACATTAGAAGAAGCATTAGCAAAATATTGGTACGATACTGAATATTACTTTATTGATAAACAAGACGATGAAAAATGTGAAGAAAGCCGTAAACATTTTAGAAAATGGTTAGATAAAAACTTAGATTTATTTGATAAATAAAATTAATCTTCTTCTAAAAATTCAAGTTCATTTTCATCATCAATATTAATTAATTTAAAATTAATATTAATATCAGGGCCAACAAAATATTTAAGTTCATCAAGTTTTTCATAAAATTCCGATTCATCTAAATTATCTAACATATAGATAATGTCACTATTTGACATTTCATATTCATCTTCATCCAAATATCCTTCTAAACCATTTTCTCCTTCATAACTTAATAATTCTACAATTCTTTCAATTGCATCACTTTTATATGTCCAAGATGAATCAGTTTTTCCTTCTACTCTAACTTCCCAATGATTTTCTTCATCATCTTCATCCAAAATATTTTCTTTTATTAAATTAAATTCATCAAATTTTTTAAGTTTCATTATTTTTCATTATTTTTGTACAATATATATTAAAAAATAAATACGATTTAATGAAACATATAAAAAAATATGAAGGATATGTTGATGATTCAAAAGAAGAATATGTTGATGATTCAAAAATAAGAATTAATATAACAGAAGAAGATTCAGATAATATTGAAAAAATATTATTTGATAAAATGAAAAAAAATGGATTAATACCTGATATTCACAATATTTATGTTGAATTAGATTTATTAAAAAAACATGAGAATTCTTTAATTTATCTAATTATAAAGGAATATTTTGGAATTTACTCTAAACAATGTATTATGCATACATCTATGAAATTTTTTGAATTAAGATATGGAAATATTATAAGACAATATAAAATTGATCGTAAGAAAGAATTTGAAATAGAAAACAAGAAAATAAAAAATTATGTTTATTTACCATATGGTGAGGAAATAATAAAAGTGCCAGAAAGAATAGGACATGGATATATACCATTGAAAATATTACCATTAGAAGAATTACAAACTAAATATTCAAGGCATAAGAGATTAAAAGTTTTTGCATTAAAAGGCTTAAAATGTGTTAGTTGTGATAGAATAGGAAAATACTTAATTGCAGGAAAAGATAAAAGTGGCGCAATTCATATTGATATTTATACAAAAGATTTTGAATTAATGACAGTCGATCATATCAAGCCAAAAAGTAAAGGTGGTAGTTACGCTATTAAAAATTTAGATCCAATGTGTGTTTTTTGTAATACTGAAAAATCTAATAAATATGAGGAAGATTAAATTTTAAATTTATCTATAACATCTATTATTTCTTTAAACATTTCTTGTTTGTTAGGATAATTTGATAATTCCCCAGATTGGTCTTTATTTATCATTGAAATTAGCCATTGTGCATATTCTGGTGTTAATTCTGATTTATTTACTTTGTAATTTTCAAATTCTTCAAAATTCTTCATATTTTTATTTATTTTTAGAACGGTAATTCATTACCTATAGTAATTGTATGTGATATATTATTATTATTTAATATATCATCTAACATGTCTCTATCTTCAAGTGCAATATCCATTGAAAACCCATTTTTACCCTCATGTAAATAAAAAGTAACTTTAGCACCATGCTCGGCCGGATCAAATTCATATCTATCTTCCTCATTATTAAATACTCTGTGTGGTCTAGGTTTTGGTCTACCTACTTTAAGATTTTCTTCATTTATATGTTTTAGATGTTTCATAAAGTTATATATTAAATTTTTATTTTGAACTTTTATTTTATTTATATATAAATAAAAAATATTAATTATGAGAAGTGTAGTAACAATCAGGTATTTTCTTCGCCCAGTAACAAATTGTTCTAACGGCTGTTAGATAAGGGCATCGGGAGATGCCCTTTTTAATCATATTTATCCATTAGTGGTTTAATCAATAAATATGTCACATAACAAACAATACTTCCAATAAATCCATACAACAAAATAATTATCAAACTTAATACTTGATGATAATAAATAAGTAATAATATTTTAATAATCAAACCCCAATAAAACCCGCTACATTGAGAACATTTAAATAATTTTCCTAAATTAGCATTTAATTTAAGCATTTTATCTCTAAATTTCATAAATAAATATGATTGAGTCGTGATCATTGTAGCACCGATTGTTGCTAATATAAATATTATAAAATCTATCATAAATTTTCATTATTTTTAAACTTAAATATGTAGCCTTTTGTTGTTTTTTGTCTTTCGTGTAAAGTTGATGAAATATCAACTTTACGAATATTTAACTTTCTATACGCTTCTGTTATACTTATATATTCATTTAAATAATTCATATTCTTATCATATTGAATTATAGATTTCATATTTTTTATTTGCTCTTTCCCATCGTTTTCGAGTAAATCCTTGACGACCTGCGACTGGTTGGGTTGCAAATTGCCGAATACAGTGCCTTCGGGCTTGTAATACTTGCCTTTCGACAGCTTGGCGATTTTATCCAAAGCTACCATGCGGTTTAATGCTTTAATAACTGCTTCCTTCTTGCTTACCTCTGTAATAAAATCATCATAGGTGAATACATACCCCTTTGGAAGTCTATCAATCTTAAATTCGATGTATTCAGTTACTTTCATTGAAATATATTTTCTGCAAATATATATATTTGTCCAGTTTATTAATTAAAAAACTGGACAAATTATCTTTTCAACTCAATAATTGTATTACGATTCCTCGCTGTAATAAATTTTATAAAACTTCCTCCCTTTCTCATCCACACCTTGCTCAATTAATTCGCGGTGACCATGGACATAAATATGGAAATTCTTATCTAATTTGATGATGCTTTTAATTGAACGGGCTTGTTTCTTTACTGCTGATTCCGAGATTACAAAATTATCGGAGATTCCCTTCGTAATTCGTATCATAAAGACTCCAACTTAAATATCTTTCACCTCCAGATGTTAAATTTGTTAAAGTACCATTTTTCAAATCTTTTCTACCAATTAGTGTTATTAAATTTTTTTCTTTTTCTAACGCATCAATCTCATCTAAATTTTCATATATTTTATATCCAATAGGTTCATAACCAAGATTTCTTATTTTAAAAATCTTATTAACTTTACTTTTATTTTTATCTCTTTTTAGTTGAGCATCTGAGAAATGTTGATTAATTCTATTTTTACAACCTTTCCCTATATAAAAAGGTTCATATTCAAATTTTATATCACCAAATAAAATATCTGTTATTTTTGTTGGATCTAATAAGCAATATACATAATAAATGTTATTCATTTTGTTTTTTTATTTTTATAAAATAATATCATCAGTTTTAATATTATTCCTATGAAGATATTCTATAAGAACATATTCTATTAATCTACTTTTATTCGTAGTTAAATCCTCAATTTTATTTAATACATCTTTGTTAATTGATATGTTAATTTTTCTTTTTAATTTCTTATCTTCCATAACTTTTTCTTTATTAGTATATATAAATATATTAAAATGAAAAGGTGTGTTTTTAGACACATTTTATAGTTTTAACATTATTTAACATTATTTAACATATCATTTATTTATAAATTAGATATATAAATAAAAAAAGATTTATTATGCCAAGAAAAAAAATGACGGAGGAAGAAAAAAAATCTAAATTAACTATTAATGTTAATGAGAATTTGTTGAAAAAAATTGATGAACTATCAAAATTAAGGTCAAAGAATAGATCACAATTAATTGAAGATTTATTGATAGAATATATTAATAAACAATAATTCTTTTTCTTATATTTGATAAACAAATTTAAAAATATTTTCTAAATGATTTATGAATACTCAATTATTAAATGATAAGAATTTTTTGAAAAAAGATCAATTTCAAAAAAGAGAAATATTTAAAAAATATATACTCACCAATAAAAATTGTAAAATAGGTACAAAAATTATATGTTTTGAAAAAGAAACTCTTTCAAATATTAAATATTTCTACAATAAAATTAATAATCATAAACAAGTACATTATATTACAATAGGCAAAGAATATCAAATATTAGACCATAAAGAAGGTAAGGTAAAAATATTAAATGATGCTAATAAAAAATGCTGGTGTGCAATAGGTAGATTTTTATATTCAATACAATTAGAAAGAAAAGAAAAATTAAAAAAATTACAAAATATAATATGAAAAAAAATTTATTTTGGATAATAAGTTGGGTTATATCAGCATTGATATTATTTCCATGTTTAGTTTTAAGCATTTTAGATGGATTTAAAGTTGATTATCATCATGAATTTCATATATGGTGGTATTCAAAAGTATTAATAAATTTTAAATGATAAATTCTAAATATAGTCTATCAAATATAAATTCAAATTTGTATCAAACTATATCAATTGGTAGTTCAAATAATAATTTACCATTAACAACATTAACAAGTGGTGAAACATGGACACAAGGATATATCTGGGCACCGTATATACCTATGCAATTATCGCCAGAAATAGATAGATATATAAAAATACAAATATTAAAGAAAGAGAGAAAAGAAAAATTAGAAAAATTAGAAAAATTAAATTTGTAATAATTTTTTATTTCAAGAAATAGTATTAACTTTGTATTTGTATTTATTAATAATCATAAATTTTAATTAAAAATGAAAAACATTTATCTTTTTTTGGTACTTTGTTTAGTATCACTTAGTTTTGTCAGGTGTGGCAATTCTAGCAATGGACAAGGACAAGTAATTGTCAATTCATCACAACCAAATATTGGTGAAAATTTAGACCTTCGTGCTGTTGGCGAAGTAATCAAGAACTCAAAAAATCCGCAAGAAATTGAGCAAAAATTAAATGCTGATGATGGTATTAACAATCTTGATCTTGATGGTGATGGAAAGCGCGATTACCTAAAAGTCACAGAATATGGCAAAGGATCAGAACATGGATATTCTATCTGTGCTGTTCTTAAAGACGGTGAGCCAGAAGTTGCAAACGTTGTAGTAAATACTACGACAAGCCAAATGACAATGAATGGAAATTCACAATATTATGGCACATCAAATAATACGTATCAATCTTCTTTTACCACAACAGATTTCCTTCTTTTAGCTTGGTTGATGCAGCCAAACTATAGTTATTACCATTCGCCATACTATTATGGCCATTATGGATATGGTTATAGTTATAGGCCAATCGTATCATACCATTCATATAGTTCTAGACCAACAATGAGAACGACAACTAGATATACTACTGTTTCTAGACCTACTAATACTATAAAATCTCCAAATTCAAATAACACTTCAAGTTTAGCAACTAAAAGGATTTCAAATTTTTCTAATGCTTCAACTTCACAAAAAGCATTTAAATCTAATCAAAGTTCAACACCAAAAGGTAGTGGTGGATTTGGTAATAAATCAAATTCATCAAGTTCTGCAAAACCATCATCAAATGGTTCATCATATAAGCCAAGTTCACCTTCAAAATCGTCAGGTTTTGGATCATCTTCAAGATCATCATCTTCAAGACGTAGATAAAATTATAAACAAAAAAATAAAATAATATTATGTCATTTTTTAGTATTTTTAATCGTGGAAGTAAAATTGCTGAGGCAAAAACCAATTCAATTTTAGATAAAATGGAAGATCCGTCAGAAATGACAGAGCAAGCCATTAGAGACCTTAATGGTAAGTTGACCACAGCAATAAATGCTCAAGCAACTTATAAAGCAATGATTATTCAACTTAAAGCCAGTGAAAAAGCAAAAGAGACTGAAAAATCTGATTGGATAAGCAAAGCATCCAAATTACAAGATCATATTGATGCAGATCCATCAAAAACATCAGACATTGAACCACTTATGATAACAGCACTTGAAAATTCAAAAAAGGCTGGTGTTGATGCTGATTCATTAAGCAGAAATATTACAATTCAAGAAGAAAAGTATAATAAATTGGTTGATGAAATAAAAAATTTGAGACAACTTATTAATACTACACAGGAAAATCTTGTATCATTAAAAACTAGGCAAGAAGTTGCAAAAGCATCTGTTCAGATTAACAAAGAATTATCTGATGTTGCTGGCACTGATAGCACAAAAGCAATGATCCATAGAATGGAAGAAAAAGTAACTCAGCAAGAGGCTCTATCTGATGCATATGCTGGCATTGATGCTGATAGTGCAACAAATGAAAGTAAAATTGATGAAGAGTTAAAGCACGAAACAGCAGTATCATCTAATGACCTTCTTGCGTCATTTCGTGCTAACCGTAATAAATAACATAAACATGGGACAAGACGCACATCGTAAGTATAAAGAATTCAAAAAAGAAGAAAGCCGGGCTAAAAAATGGGGAGGCTCACATATTCAAGAAGCTAAAATAAAAGAACTTGAATGGAAACTTCAGAAAATAGAAGATGATGAAGATTTTAAAAGGGGTCTTGATCTTTTAAATAGAAACGAATATTAAAAAATTTAAGAATGAAATATACAATAGATCAAAAAAAGAAAAGCCAATTTATTTGGGCTTTTCTTTTAGACCAAATGGCGGATAAACGAGATTTTAGTGTTTTACTGCATGATAATGATACATTTATTGAGAAATATCTTATTGAAATGTTATCATTAAATTTTATAAAAATTGTAAATAATTATTATAAAATTGATACTAAAGGTCAAGAATTTCTTGATAATTTCTTTGCCAAATATAAAGATTTTTTAAAATTATATGATATATTTTGTGCAGTTGACTTAACTGAAGGAACGTTTGCATTTAAAGAATTTTACAATTTTGATACAGATGAAGAATGGAAAATTTATCTAAATCAAGATAATTGGGAAGATGTTAGAGTCGCTGTATGTGAATTCAAAAAAATAGATCCAATAGAAATTGTTTATCTTTCATTTTTGAATGAAGGAAGATTTACATCTAATGATAATTGGCAATTTGATTTGACCAGTGATCTTATATGGGATGAAATTTTAAATATTTGTGAAACAGCCATTCCTTTAAGTAGCCTTTCACAAGATGGTGTAATTGAAGATATAGTTCAACAAGGCTCTAATATTATGCTTGAAATTCTTAAAGAAGAAAATAGTAGAAAACTGGAAGAATTAGAAAACACTGTAAGTTCTGAAGAATACGATAATGAAGTTTATTACGTAGAAGAAGAAACTATATACTATGAACAGTATGTGTATGATCCATATTATGTATCACCTTGCTGGTTCTGGTATTATTAATATATAAATAAAATTAAAAAAAAATATGAAAATTTTAAAAAGAGGTATTGAATTCAGAAAAGTATCTGAAAACAGCATGAAAGAAATTAAAGCGGTATCTAATCTTATCAATCAAGGTTGGAACTATTGTGATAAACAGTCATACAAAGTAGCAACAAGAGGTGAAGTGATTAAAAAAGCCGTTGAAGAAAAATCAGAATCTATTGAAAAAGGAAAAACGACAGCTAAAGAACGAAGAGCTGGCGAACAGAAAAAATTAACTACTAAAAAATAAATGGTATTAGATATAATAAAATATGGTGATACTAATTATGGAAAACTCCGAACTAAGAATGTTGATGTAAAAAAGGAAAATCCTTTTTTACATCAACTTATTAATAATATGTTTGAAACTCTTGATTTTTATAAATCTGGAGTAGGTTTAGCGGCTCCACAAATAAATTTAAATTTAAATTTATTTGTAATTAAAACCCCAACTTTCAGCGAAGTTTTTATAAATCCAGAAATAAAAATGGATGGATTAAATATACAAGTTATAGAAGGATGTCTTAGTTTTCCTGATATGAAATTCGCCACTAATAGAGCAGAAAGAGTACAAATTAAATTTTATGATAGAAACTGGGTGTATAGATATGCTGAGTACAAGGAATCATTAGCAATAATTATTCAACATGAATATGATCACTTAAAAGGAAAATTAATAATAGATTAAAAAATGGAAAATATTACAAGTGAAATAACGTCAGATCCTATAAATAAATTAATAGTTGGTGAGGAATTTATTAATTGGGCTGAACAGTATTGGTATTTTGAAAAAAATTATACTATACAAGATAAAGAAAATTCTGAAATTTGCCCTTATGAAGCAATACGAAATATTTTTATAAATAAAGTGGATGAAATAATAAAAAATAGATTGTGATACTAAACCAAATTATCGAAACATATCCTGATGAAGAATTTTTAATTGCTGATGGTTTTAATAGCGCAATTATTGGTGTTGATGAAAAATCAATGAGATTAATATATTCAGTAAAGAAATCTATTGAAATTTTAATAATAGATCAACTTATGACTGAAGATGAAGCAATAGAATATTTTGAATTTAATGTGTCAGGATCATATATGGGGGACAAAACTGCAATTTGGTGCTATGATAACTTTTAATAATGATGATTTAAAATCATATCTAAAACAAAAAACAGGATATGAAGTATCTTCAATATATTCTGTTGATGGCTGTAGAGTATATAACAACTTTGTATTCAGATGGCCTGGATATAATATTGTTAAAAAATCAACAATTATAGTTGTAGCATATTGTGATGCAACAAAAACATTACAATATAAAGATTTGACAATTAAAACATTTTTATGGACAGAAACAGTTGATGTTGTAGATTTTATAAAATTTATAAGATTAAAAAAATTAAATAAAATAAATAAATACATAAATAAATAAAATGAAAAAAATAATAATATTATTCTTTATTATCTTTGGATATAATCTTTATTCTCAAAATCTTGATAAAGACACAATCAAAATTAAAGAAATTGAAATAGTTTCAAATTTACCATATCAGGCGACAAATAATGTACCAATTACATTTAAAAATATTAATCAAAAAAGCCTATCTTATATAAACTATGGACAAGAACCATCACAAATATTAAACAATACTCCATCTATAACCACTTATTCTGACGCTGGTAGTAATTGGGGATATTCCTATATAAGATTAAGAGGTATAGATCAAACAAGAATTAATATGACTTTGAATGGTGTATCTTTAAATGAGCCAGAAGATCAAGGATGTTATTTTTCTAATTATCCAGATTTTTTACAGTCTATTAAAATAATACAAATTCAAAGAGGTGTTGGAATGTCAAAAAATGGTATCGCAAATTTTGCTGGCAGTTTAAATTTTGAATCATTAGAAGCTCAAAAAGGGTTAGACTTCAGTATAGGAATTGGTTCTTTTAATTCTCAAAAATATTCAATAGGATTAGGAACGAATAATCTATATGTTAGAGCAAGTTCAATAAATTCTGATGGTTTTAGAGATCATTCTGGAAATAAATCTAAATCATTTTTTCTTGCTTCAGAAAATAAATTTAAAAATCACACATTAAAATTAATAGCATTTGTTGGAAATCAAAAAAATGAACTTGCTTGGTTAGGATTAACTAAAGAACAACTTGCTTTAAACTCAAAATATAATAATTGTACAACTAACGAAAATGATAATTTTACGCAAATGCGTTTACAATTACATCATAATTATGAAATAAATTCGAAGTCTTCACTAAATTCAGCAATATATTATAACTATTTAGAAGGTGGATATTCATATCAATATGATAGTTCATTTGCGCATACATCAATTAATAATTATGGATTAATTGATAAATATAATGTTAAATCTAATACTGTAGGATTTTACACAAATTATATTTATAGTTATAAAAAAGCAACAATTTATAGTGGTATAAATGGTCAAATATATGCAAGACAGCATAATGGTCAAACTTGGAATGATGTAAATAACTACATAGCATCTAAAAGTTATGACTCCGAATATTTTAATACTGGTTATAGAAATGAAGCATCAGTATTTTTAAAGATTGTATATAATGTTTCAGGTTTTAATATTTTTCAAGATTATCAATATAGAGTTAGCACATTTAAGTATTCTGGTGACGTAAAAATGGATGATTTTAATTGGAACTTTTTTAATCCTACTATTGGCATAGAAAAAAATATAGGAAAAACTACATTATATTATAGTATAGGAGAAACACATAGAGAACCAACAAGAAATGATATTTTTATGGGTATGGATAATTTATATGATAAATCTGCTTATATTAAAATGAAGCCAGAATCTGTAATAGATAATGAATTAGGTGTTAGGTATTTAAATAATACATTTTCATTAAATACTAACCTTTATTATATGAAATTCAAAGATGAAATAACTTTAACTGGATATTTTGGTCCAACAGGATTGCTTTTACATAGCAATGTTGATAATAGTTTTCGTTCTGGATTAGAAATTGATACTAAATGGCGAAATGAAAATTTTGAGTTAGCCAACAATTCTTGTATATCTTATAATAAAATAAAAGTTGGTGGTCATGAATATGACCCAGTTTTAACGCCAAATATAGTTATTAATCAAGACATTTCATATAAATTTAAAAGATTTATATTTGGTCTTAATGGTAGATACCAAGGTAAATCTTATATAAATCTTTCTAATCAATATAAATTAGACGATTTCTTTTGTTTGAATGGTAGATTAAAAACGATAGTAGGAAAAATTGAAATTGATTTATTTGTAAACAATATAGCTAATAAAAATTTTTACACGAATGGTTTAATTTCTATGGATGATAAACCATTATATTTTATCCAATCTGGTATAAATTATTTCTTGAACTTTAAACTGAAATTCTAATGGATATTATTATGAATGTTTTTGGTTATCCAATTACATACTTTGAATTTTTTGGTGTTTTAGTAGATTTTTTATCTATTTATTTTGCAGCAAAAATAAATGTATGGACTTGGTCAACTGGAATAGTTTCTTCAATTCTATTTTTTATTTTGTATTTTAGTACACACACATATGCTAATGCAATTTTACAAATAATTTTTGTTGTAATTAGTATTAATGGCTGGTTAAAATGGGGTAAAGAAAATAGTAAAAAAGTTACTAATTTAAAAAAAAGAAATATACTATACTTATTCGGTATTTCAATTGTCTCAATAATATTTTTTGGTCATATAAACTCATATTCATCTAATCTATATCCATATTTAGATACGTCAATTTTTATATTAAGTATTATTGCTACAATTTTATTAGCAAATAAAAAAATAGAATCTTGGTTTTTTTGGATAGCAGTAAATATTATTTCTATAATTTTATATTCATCATTTGGATATTATTTAATTTGTATTCAATGTGTGATATTTATAATTATAGATATATTTGCATTAAAAGAATGGAATAAAAATTTAATAAAATGATAAAAGGATTAGTACTTGGTAAATTTTTCCCTTTAACTCTAGGACATTGTGGTCTCATTGATTTTGCATCTAAACGATGTGATAAATTATATGTTTTACTTTGTGTAAATAAAGATGAAAATATTTCAGGAACAACAAGATTATGGTGGTTGTCAAAATTAGCAGAAAAATATAATAATATTGAATTAAAATTTACTGATGTTGACTTACCATCATCATCAGTCTCTGATTGGGAGATATCAAAGGTGTGGTCTGAATATTTAAAATCTATTATAGATTTTGATATAATTTTTACTTCAGAAAAATATGGCGATTACGTTGCTGAAATACTTAATATTAAGCATATACCTTATAACATTGATAGAAATATAATGCCAGTTTCAGGAACATTGGTTCGTGAAAATCCTTTCAAATATTGGGATTATTTACCTGAATACGTTAAACCTTATTTTGTTAAAAAAATTGCTATTATTGGAACTGAATCAACAGGGAAATCAACATTGACTGAAAATTTAGCTAAATATTTCAAAACAAATTTTGTTCCAGAATGGGGTAGAATTATTGTTAATAGAACTATGGAATGTAAATATGAAAATTTATTAGATATTGGATATTTACACGCAAAAGATATAAGTGATAAAAGACAAATTGCAAATAAAATTCTGTTTAGTGACACAGAATTAAATACAACAAAAATTTATTCAGATTTTTTATTTAATATTGATATTAAATTCGATAAATGGATTGAAGATACTAATAGATTTGATCTGTATCTATTTTTAGATAATGATGCACCATATGTTCAAGATGGAACAAGACTTCCAAGAGAAGAAAGGGATAAATTGCAAAATTATTATTTGAATGTTTTTAAAGATCACAAAAATATTTTATATAGAATATCAGGCTCAGATTGGAATGAAAGAACTCAAAAGGCAATTGATATTGTAAAAATGAATTTTGATATTTAATATATAATAAAAAATAAATTAAAATTATGAAATATGATGATTTTATAAAAATGAATGAAGCTTCTAGTGAATTAGCATTATTGAGTAATTTATACTCATTTTATTTGCAAAAATATGGTGAAGATAAAACAAAATTTAAAGAACAAGTTAATTTTTTACAAGAACAAGGTGAAATTTCAAAAAAAAGTGTTACTAAATTCTTTAAAGAAAATGGTATAACCACGCCCACATATTTGTCGGCAGGTGTTAAAGTAACTACAAAATCTGGTAGTGCGCATTCTGATAATGGTTGTGGTAGTGATCAATCTGTTGGATGTGGTAGTATATCTCCTAAAACTAATTTTCGTTCTTATGATAATGGTTGTGGATCATCCAAATCAGGTTGCTAATGAATTCAATAGAGATATTTGGAAAACAAATTCCAGTAAGGTCTCATTATTGTAAATATTATGATAATGATCCAGAACCAATTCAACCATATATAAATGTTTATGTTCGTTCTAAAGGATGTAATGCAACTTGTAAATTTTGTGAATTTTCAAATGATGCTAAGCCTTTTAATTATGATAAATATTTAGAAATATTAAATGAAGTTAAAAAAGTAAGAGTGAAAAAATTTGCTTTTACTGGTGGTGAGCCAACCTTAAACTATAATCAATTCAGAAAATTAATTCTCTTAACAAGAGAACATCATCCAGATAGTTCTTTTGTTTTAAATAGCAATGGATTAAATTTAACCAGAATTAAAGATGATATAGAAATTTACAATGAAATTGATAGTATTTCTTTAAGCAGACATCATTATGTAGATAAAATAAATAATGAAATTTTAGGATTTAATTCTATCTCAAGTGAAGAAATAAAAGAAATTCAATCAAATAGTGAAAATAAGAATCTTATTAATTTGAGCTGTAATTTGGCTAAAGGATATATTGATTCAAAAGAAGAGGTATATAAATATTTAGAATATGCAAGTTCTGTTGGAATTCAATACGTTGGATTAGTTTCACTAATGCCAATTAATGATTATTGTAAAGAAAATTTAATAGATTTTGATATTTTAGATTTAGTTAGTGATAGATTTAATTTAACTAAAGTTTGGTCATATGAAAATTACTGTAAATGTAATAATTATGTTTATATACCTGAAAACTTAAATCTTATTAGAGTGTATTATAAATACACATATAATCCATCTGATGGTAATACTAATCTTGTATTTGATGGTGAAAATTTAAGAGTTGGATTCACAAATAATATAATTTTCTAATTTAATATATACTTAAAATATAAATAAGGTAAAATGAAAAAAATAAGTAATTGGAAAAACTTTCTTTTAGAATATGCTGATGTTAAGTCTCTAAATTACAATATTTTTGATTGGGATGACAATATTTTAATAATGGAAACTCCTTTACATTTTCAACATTTTGAAAATGGCAAATGGGTAAATAAAGATATTTTTCCATCTGATTTTGCTCAAATAAGAAAAAAGTATCCTAGTAACTATATGGATAATATTGAATGGAAAGGTGATCCAAATTATTCATTTATAGAATTTAGAGATTTTGGTCCAAGAGGTCCAAATGCATTTATTGAAGATGTTAAACAAACTATAAAAGATAAAAGTTTTGGACCATCATGGGAAATATTTCTTAATACATTAAAAGAAGGTAGATTGTTTGCAATTGTGACCACTAGGGGTCACGAACCATCAACTCTTAGATCTGCAGTGAGATATATTATTGAAAACATTTTAACACCGGAGGATAGGCTTGAAATGGAAAAAAATATTAAAAATTTTAATGAAATGTTTGGTGTTAAGTCTGATGATTTAATAACACAATATTTAAATGAATGTTATTTTATTGGTATGTATTCACAAGCATTTAAAAATGAGTTTCATTATGAGCCAATTGGTCCTAAATTAAATCAAGGAAAACAAGATGCTATAAATAAATTTGTAAATTTTGTTAGAGACTTTGCAAAGAGAATTAAAAAACCGTTAAAAGTTGGATTTTCAGATGATGATATTAATTTCTCAAATGCTGCAAAAGAATTATTTATGAAAATGGAAAAATCATTAGATTTTCCAGAAAATTTTTATGTATTTGATACATCTAATCCAAAATTAAAAGGTGGAGTGAAAGTGAAAATTTAAATATTAAATTTTCTTGTTAATAATATATTCTCTAATTCTTCTTTATTTTTAGACCAATATTGAATTTCTGTTAAAAACATTTCTCTACATTTTGATGATGATCGCATTTGTTCTTTAAAAAATATAAATAAATTTTTAGGCACGTTATTGTATTGTACAGTAAATCTATTAAAAGTTATTTGATCAATTATATATCCAATATTATTATCTATAAATTTTTTTAATTCTATTGAAGAAGAAATCTCTTCACATATTACATAATCGCCTATTTTTGGATCAATTTTATTTTCAAATATTTTAAATTTAGTTATCATTAAATATTATATTTTTTTGCTAATAATATAGGTTCTAGTTCTTCTTTATTTTTAGACAAACATTTAATATCACTTCTACTTGAATACCAATAATTGTTTAATATATAACATGTTCCTGGCTTTGTTTTTATTTCTGTAATTTTACAAATATTCTGATTAATTTTATCAATTCTATTTAATAGTTCATTTGATAGATTTTTATATGACGCAACAGTAATATCAACAATAACATAATCTCCAACTTCTGGCTCACTTTCATTTATATTTTCAAATATTTTAAATTTAGTTATCATCTTTCTATATATAAATAAGAAAATATTTTTTTATATCATAACTTTTTTGTATCTTTGTACTATAATTAAAAAAGACAAAATATGACATTATCAGAAATTTACATTTTATTAAATAATGGTGATTATAAAACAGTAACAACTGAAATTAAGAATCTTAACAATTTATATCGAAAAGGTGATTCCCAAATCACAGATCCAGAATATGACCGACTTATTGCAACTGTAAAAATTGTTGATCCAGAAAACGAAATTTTCACATCAGGAGTTATTGAAACGGCTGAAGATATTAATCCAAATAGAAAAGATACTTTAAAATATCCAATGTTTTCTTTAGATAAAGAACACTATATTGAAGATATACATAAATGGTTACTTAATAAAGGATTACCATTATCAACTCTTTTAGTTGTTACTGCAAAATATGATGGTATTTCTATTTTAAAAGATGAAGCCACTGGACTTGCTTGGACAAGAGGTGATGGTGCTGAAGGTGAGACTGTTCATGAGCATTACAAAAAATTAGGTGACACTGGTTTAAAATTACCAAAGTTCACTATTGGTGAAATGATTATTCCTAAACCAGTTTTTGCGGCTCGCACTTATTATAGAGAAAATGGCGAAGCATTTAAAAATGCTCGTAATATGATCGCTGGTTTAAAAAATAACGACAGAGTTTCAGAAGATTTGAAATATGCAAAACACGTTCGTTATGGATTTGCTGATGATAATTTTGAAAAAAATAAATCAGAACAACTTGATACAATTTCTGTATTTTTTGGTCATATACCTTATGCATTATATACTGCTGAAGAATTAGATATTGACAACTTAAATGAAATGTTTTTTGAGTTGGGTAAAGAATACGACATTGATGGACTTGTACTTGATATTGAAGATAAAGACATCAGAAAGAGCTTAGGTCGTGAAAGAAATAACAATCCTGCATATAGTCGTGCATATAAGAACCCAGAATGGTCAGCAAGATTAAAAACTACTATTCTTGATATTGAATATACTATCTCAAAACAAGGTTATTTAAAACCAGTTGGTATATTAGATCCAATTGATTTAGATGGTGTTACTGTATCAAGAGTAACCTTAAATAATGCAAAATTTGTTAAAGATAATGACTTAGGTATTGGTAGTGAGGTAGTTATAATTAGAAGCGGTATGGTTATACCAAAAGTTGTTGAAGTAGTAAAAGCAACAGGATTTAAACTTCCAGAAATTGGGTTAGATGTTTTTTGGAATGATAATGGTGTTGAATTATGTGTTGCTAATACTGATGAACAACAAATGAAAAAAATTATTTCATTTTTTGAAATCTTGGACACTGATAATGTTTCTGAAGGTGTTGTTAAACAATTATACGAAGCAGGTTTTAAATCTGTTAGAGCAATTTTAGATTTGACAAAAAATGATTTTGAAAAAATTGATAGATTTGGTAAAAGAAAGGCTGAAATTGTATTTAATTCAATTAAGAAATCAACAACAAATGTTAGTTTATCAAAGTTAATGCACGCTTCTAATTTGTTTGTTGGACTTGGTTCTAAAAAATTAGAATTGTTAATTCATTTCAAAGAAAAACCATCATTTGAAGATATTATTAAAGTTGAAGGTTTCTCTGATATTTCAGCAAAAGCATATCTTGATAATTATGATAATTTTTATGAATTTATCAAAGATTTACCAGTGACTATTGAAAAAGAAAAAGAAAAAACAACTTCAGTTGGAAATGATTTATCAGGATTGGTTTTTGTTTTTACTGGTATTAGAATGAAAAACGAAGAAGATATACTAATTTCTCGTGGTGCAACAATTGGTGGATCTGTTAGTAAAAATACTACACATTTGGTTTGTAAAGATGCTAATAGTGGTTCAGCAAAATTGGAAAAAGCAAAATCAATGGGAGTAAAAATTATGGGTGTTGATGAATTATTATCTTTCTTGAAATAATAAAGATAGGAAGACAATATCAAATGCTATTGCAATGTTTCAGTTATTAACATTAAACGGCTTGAGGTTTATACCTAAATATGATATTAATATACAAGAATTGACTGGACATAATATGTCAAATTTAAATATTGATGGAACATATTTGATAGATGAACTTTTAAAGACATCATCTAAAAAATATATTGAAGTTGAAAAATTATTATTATCTGATAAATTAGCATCAATTTCAAACACTATTAAAAAAGGTGATATAGTATATTCTTATTATACAACTGGATTTATAAATGAAATTTCACAATTTGTAAAAAATCTTGGATTTACCTTTGGAACTTATACTGGTGAAGAATCTTTAAGAATAAGAGAAGAAAATTTAAGAAAATTTAAATCTGGTGAAATTGATATTTTAATAGGTTCTAAACCAATTGGTACTGGAGTTGATGGATTACAAGAAATATGTAATACTATGTATATCATTACTTTACCTTGGACTGATGGTGAATATACACAATTAAAAGGTAGAATTTACAGACAAGGATCTATATTTGATAATGTTAATATAGTTATACCACAAATTAAAATTAGTTTGGATAATAACGAATTTTGGTCTTGGGATATACAAAGATTAAATCTTATCAAAAATAAAAAAACATTGGCAGACGCTGTTGTTGATGGAGTATTACCTTCAAGAATATTACCAAGTTTAGAAACAATGCATAAAAAGGCTATTGAAGCATTACAGAATTGGAAAAATAGAATTGCAACAGGAAATATTATAGAAATTAAAAGAAATAATATAGATATTGAGTTATATCCTGAAATTAAAGATGAAGAGCAAAGAAGGCAAAGAATTGATTCTGAATTATCTGAATTTAATAGAAAAGGTAAAACTACATTATCAAGCACTATGCATAAAACATTTACTGATGATCCTGATTCTTGGTTTAGATATCATGCGTTAAGAAAAGAACGAATGAGTAAATGGGAAGAAATACCATATGAATATATTGCAACTAAAATAAAAAATAAAAAACATATTGTAGTTGATTTTGGTTGTGGAGAAAATAAAATGAAAGAAAGATTACCAAATAATCAAGTAATTTCATTTGACCATATTTCTATTGATGAATCAGTAATTGCTTGTGATATGAAAGATGTTAGTGAATATTTAGTTGATGAAAGTATTGATATTGCAGTATTCAGTTTGGCTCTTTGGGGAACAAATTATAGAGATTATTTAAAAGAATCGTATAGAGTTCTCAACTATGGAGGATTTATTTATATTGCTGAACCTTCTAAAGATTACGAAGGAGTTGAAGGTCAGAGTGAATTAAAAACATTAATAACAGATGCAGGATTTAAATTGGTTGGTGATATAGAAAATAGAGGTAAATTCATTTATATAGTAGGAACAAAAAATTAATTTTTATTTAGAATTATTTAATTATATTTGTTCAAATTTCAGATGAACCAAAAGTTAAAAAAGAAGAACCAAAAATTAATACAAATATGAAAAATATAGATTTAACAGGTAGAGAGTTTGTTTTTACAGGATTTCGTGACTCTGAATTAAAAAGTTTTATTGAAAATTGTGGTGGAGTTGTAAAAGATGATTTCAGAAAAAGTACAACTGATCTTTTGACAAAAAATGAAGATTCAACTTCAGCAAAAGCAAAAAAAGCTCAAGCGCAAGGTGCAAAGGTAACACAGGTTGATGTGTTCAAAAATTCAGTAAAATAAAATGCCACACGCTTCTCATTGTTGTATAATTCATGGCTGCAAATATGGAGATCATGATACATGTCCAGTTTGCCTTGCTAAAATTAAGCAAGATTATCTATGCCAAACTTGCTATGATTATATTTATGACGAACTTAAAACAACATCAGAATTAAATAACAAGATAAATAAAGAATTTTTGAAAAGAAATAGATTGTATAAATTAAATAAAATTTCAAAAAAGAGCAAAAAATGAAAATAGAAAAACAAAAAAGCAAAGAACAAAAAAACAAAGAAGGAATTGCCAATATATTATCATTAGTTGGTATATGTTTAATTATTGGAGGTATTTTAATTGCAATTTCTAATATTCAAGAAAATGTAGGCTCAGCATTTCTTATGTGCTTAATTGGAACAGTGTTAAATTTTTCATCAACTTATTTAAAATTTGGTTATATAAAATTTTTTAATTAAATAGAAAATTTATGAGTATAGAAAAATTATCGACTGAAGAAAAATTAAATAAATTAGGTGTTCAATTTGAAAGTTCTCGTTTATCTGATGTTCCAAATGGATCTTATGTGTGGTTTTTGGCGAAAGATGGAAAAAGATAAAAAGTGGTAAGAAAACATCTAAAGTAATAAAAGTGGATAATATATCTAATAATTTCTGTGTTGCGGTAGAAAAATAAAAGATTATTTATAAAATTTTAAAAAATGAAAGTAAATCACTTTCATTTTTCATTTTAAAAATAATTTTTTTTTAAATATTTTTAGTATATTTGTAAAAATAAATTTGTAAATATGAAAGCATACGGTATAAGAAAAAAAGATTGGGGTTGTTGTCCAGGTCATGATAAATTTTCTGATCAAA
>Ga0302284_1000426_pt1 | contig 19957 bp, 18 predicted proteins | sample III_Fen_E2_1_FD_198760 | JGI IMG/M metagenome (GOLD analysis project Ga0302284, IMG submission 198760) | Peat permafrost microbial communities from Stordalen Mire near Abisko, Sweden - III_Fen_E2_1 | ecosystem: Environmental > Terrestrial > Soil > Wetlands > Permafrost | place: Sweden: Abisko...
CACAAGAAAATATTGCTACTTTTTTCCCATGGTCGATTGCCATATTCCTTGCCATTGACAAGGCAAATGCTGTTTTACCCATCGAAGGACGTGCTGCAATTATGACCAATTCTGATTTCTGCCAGCCAGATGTGAGCCGGTCAAGCTTGGTAAATCCTGAAGGTGTACCAACAAGAGCATCTTCCCTTTTCCCTGCTTCTTCTATCTCTCTGATTGCCTCCTTAATGACCACATTGATTGGTGCAACTTCTCTTTTGATGTTACCTTCAGCAATCTGGAACAGAGCATTTTCAGAGTAGTCCAGAAGTTCAGTCACATCATAAGTATCATCAAATGATCTGGTCTGTATCTCGGTAGATACCCTGATAAGTTCACGCTGAATATATTTTTGAGCAACGATCCTTGCATGATAGTCCACGTTCGCAGCTGATACAACCTTGGCTGTCAGCTGCGTAAGATAGACGGGGCCACCTACACTATCAAGCTCCTGATGAGATCTGAGTTCCTCGGTTACGGTATAGAGATCAACAGGAAATTCCTTTGAAGAAAGATCGGATATTGCTTTGAATATTTTCTGATGCGCTTCCCTGTAAAAACTCTCCGGTTTTAGTATATCGAGTATCGTAATTACTGCTTCCTTTTCCAGCATAATTGCACCAAGAACAGCCTCTTCCATATCGTTTGCCTGAGGTGGTACTTTTCCAAAATCGGGCAAAGCTGCAACAGTAGGCCTTGGGCTATTTCTTTGATTTGCCATTAATATTATATTTCTGATTTATAATTACTTATAGAAATACAGAATCATTCTCCCATTCAATTTCAAAGGTATACATAACACGACTTAGTAATCAAAAAGCCTGTGCATTGTTACAAACAAAGCGATGTTAAAAACTTGTTGAAAAGCTATTAAATACATCATTAGCTAAAAATTCAAAACCATGTGGTATTTTTACATCAAATAATGGAAGATGATCTTTTTTCCAAGTGCAAAAATAAATATCGGGTTGCTGATTACAGGCAAACGACCTGACGGCTATCATGATATTGAAACGCTATTTTATCCGGTAGGCTTAAGCGATGCTCTTGAATATGTAGTTTCAGATCATGACGTCAAAAATGATATTCTCCGGACCACGGGTATAGATACTGGCAGCGAACCGGGAAAAAATCTGGTAATGAAAACCGTTATCAGACTCCGTGAGGAAAAGTCCTTTCCATTCCTGAAAATACATCTCCACAAAGCTATTCCCGTTGGGGCAGGATTAGGAGGAGGTTCATCAGATGCAGCATGCATGCTGAAAGTACTTAACAGACACTTTAGACTTAATCTTGATGACCAGCTGCTCAGGTCTATTGCATTGGAGATGGGGAGTGACTGTCCTTTCTTTATCGATTGCACTCCTTGTTATGCAACCGGAAGAGGGGAAATACTTACGCCCATCAGTCCCATATTGGCAGGTTATTATCTTGTAATCATCAATCCGGGAATCAAGATCAGTACAAGCGAAGCTTATCAGAATTGCAAGGCTGAAGCTCCTTCAGATAGCTTAATGCATTTATTTGAACTTCCGGTAACTGAATGGAGAGGAGCAATAATAAATGACTTTGAAGATTTTGCCTTCAGAAAACATCCTGTTTTAGGAGATTTAAAAAATGAATTGTATAAATCGTATGCTGTTTTTAGCCTGATGTCGGGTAGCGGATCGAGTGTTTACGGGATATTTAATGAGAAGCCAGAACTTCCACCTAAACTTAGAGAATTTATTATCTGGGAGGGGGGTTTGTGATCTCCTCCTCCTGGAGAAATTCTCTTTTTGAAGTTTTGCCCCCCGCCTCCTGAAGAGGGAGTTGTTCAGCATTGTTGTTTTTGCCCCCCTGCTCCCGCTTAGGCGGGATTCGTCCTGTGCGATTAATTGAAATTACTAAACGATACTGTATTATTCCCCCTTTAGGGGGATCCTGCGCAGCGGGAGGGGGTCATTCGCTATTCCAGTTCCAACAGCACAGTCCCTTTCGAAACTTTATCTCCCTTTTTTACAGCTATTGATTTTACTTTGCCATTCATGATACATTTAAGTTTGTTCTGCATCTTCATGGCATCAAGTATCATCAGATCCTCACCTTTTGAAACCAACTGCCCTGGTTTTATCATAATATCCAGAACTATGCCCGGGATAAAACTCAGGATTATCCGCGGATCTGCCGGTTCATAAGGCTTCCTGTTCTGAAATTTATTACTTATCCTCGTTTGATATAAACTAGTATCAATATTGAGGAATCCAAGTTTCTCACTTTTATTCATGATTGTTCCTTTTATAATTATTGATACAGTGACTAAAATGGGGGCAGCCCGTGTTTTTTATAAGGCATTGTAACATCTTTATTTTCAGATACCTCAATAGAATGCATTAAAAATTTCCTGGTCTCAGACGGTACAATTACTGCATCGACATAACCTCTAGATGCTGCCACATAGGGATTGGCGAATTTGGTTTTATATTCATCAACCTTTTGTTTTCTCATGCCATCAGGATCTGCAGCTGTCATAATCTCTTTTCTGAAAATAATATTTGCCGCTCCTTCGGGGCCCATTACAGCGATCTCTGCTGACGGCCAGGCAAAAACAAAATCCGCACGCAGATGTCTTGAGCTCATAGCAATATAACCTCCTCCGTACGCTTTTCTAAGGATAACAGTAAGTTTTGGCACTGTTGCTTCGCTATAGGCATAAAGTACTTTGGCACCATGTCTTATAACCCCTGCATGCTCCTGATCGACACCCGGAAGATACCCCGGCAGATCAACAAGTGTTATAATAGGAATATTAAAGGCATCACAATAACGAATGAATCTTGCAGCTTTATCGGAAGAATCAACATCCAGAACGCCGGCCATTTCCAAAGGCTGATTGGCCACAAATCCTGTTGTACGGCCTCCCATTCTGCCAAAACCGATGACAATGTTTTTGGCATATAGCTCCATTATTTCAAAGAAATCGGAATTGTCGACAACTGCCCTTATTACATCCTTAACATCATAAGGGAGAGTCGGATCTTCAGGTACAATCTTATTGATATTATATTCCGGCTTCGGTTCGCCCGGTTCAAAATTTCTTGCTTTCTGACTATTGTTCCAGGGTATAAAAGTTATGAGTTTTTTTATCTGCTCAAAACACTCCTCCTCGCTTAATGCAAAAAAATGTGCATTTCCGGTTATCTCGCTATGAACTCTTGCGCCTCCCAGGTCTTCCATGGAGATCTCTTCACCAAGAACAGTTTTTATCACCTCTGGTCCGGTGATAAACATTTTAGAAATATTATCAACGACGAAAACAAAATCTGTGAGGGCAGGTGAATATACAGCACCACCTGCACAGGGACCCAATATAACAGAGAGTTGCGGTATTACCCCGCTTGATATTGTATTACGGAAAAATATTTCACCATAACCGGCCAGTGAGTTAACACCCTCCTGGATTCTGGCACCGCCAGAATCGTTTATACCAATCAAGGGCATCCGCATTTTCAGCGCATGATCCATAATCTTTGTAATCTTTCTTGAATGCATCAATCCAAGAGAACCTCCGGCAACAGTAAAATCCTGGGCAAATATTGCAACAGGAGCACCATAAATCGTTCCTGATCCTATAATCACACCATCGCTTGGCAGCGATTTCTTATCCATATCAAAATCGCGGGCATCATGTTCCACGAACAAGTCATATTCATTGAAGGAGTTTTCATCAAGCAGAGCCATAATACGTTCACGGGCTGTTCTTTTCCCCATTGCTTTCTGCTTCTCAATAGCCTGCTCTCCACCGCCGAGCAGAACTTTTTCACGTTTTTCCTGTAATTCGCGTATCTTTTTATTGATTGGCATATTTATTCATTTTAAGTTTAAATATTGTTCATATGACTCTGAAAAGGGTCATGATTTGCGGTTACAATTTTAAGGAAATTGCACGAGTTTTAATCTATTTCGGTGCTAATTTATAAAGGACCAGACCAATTATTGAATAAATGATGTTAGGTATCCACATAGCAAGCATCGGACCCAGGTTTCCCTTTAGACAGAATTGTGAAGCAAATTGCAAAAAGAGGATATAGGAGAAACTGAGAGTAAGACCTATTCCGATATTCATTCCAATACCTCCCCTTATTTTCCGTGATGACAGTGAGACGCCTATAAGGGTAAGTATGAAAACCGCAAATGGATTAGCAAACCTTCGGTATTTTTCAATCAGAAAAAGTTTAAGCTCATCTGATCCCTGCAGTCTGAGGAGGTCTATATAGTCGTTTAGTTCATGGGAAGTCATTGTTCCGACAAATCCCGGATCTCTTGAAAAATCGCCTGGCTTTATTGTAAGAGTTGTATCTATCTGTTTGCCTTTAGTAATAACTTCGCCTGTATCCTTTACCTGACGAAGATAATAATTCAGAGCTGACCATTTATGAAGGGCGGTATCGTAAACTACAGAGGTAGATGACAGTTTTGATTCGAGCATCCCATTATCATTGAATTTCTCAATTGTGAAATTCTGACCTCTCTTGCTGATAGGGTTATAGGAACCCATAAAGACATAAACATTTTTGTACACCTGTCTGTGTATATTCTCTACCATCATTCTCTTGCTAGAAGAAGAGTGATAGTATTTGTCTTCAAAATCCATCCTTATAAGATTCGATTTTGGGATAACGAAGTTTGTAAGTATGAAAGTGAATGTTGCAATGATAAAAGCTGACAGGAAATATGGCCACATCATTCTCCGGAAGCTCATGCCACTGTTTAAAATCGCTATTATTTCTGTGCTTATAGCCATTTTAGAGGTGAAGAAGATAACTGCAATAAATACAAACAGCGGTGCAAAAAGCATGGCAAAATATGGAATGAAATTCATGTAATAGTCAAAAATAATTGCCTTTACAGGAGCCTGCTTTTCCATGAAATTATCGATTTTCTCTGCGAAATCGAATACAACAGCTATAGTGAGTATCAATACTATACAAAAGAAAAAGGTTCCAAGGAACTTTTTGATTATGTAAGTATCAATCAGCTTTAAATTCAGAGAACCTAGAGTCTCTCTGAAAGTTTTTTTAGCATTGAATTTTTCCATTTTATAAAATTACCCTCTTCAATTTTTTTCCGTGCTTCCCCAACCAGCCAAAGATAGAATCCCAGGTTATGAATACTTGCAATTTGTGCCCCGAGGTTTTCTCCTGACATGACAAGATGCCTGAGATATGCTTTTGAGTAGCATAGACTTACAGTTGACGGTCCTGCAGGATCAATCGGACTGAAATCATCAATCCATTTCCTGTTCCTCATATTTAATGTACCCTCGCTGGTAAACAACATTCCGTTCCTTCCGTTTCGCGTTGGCATAACGCAATCGAACATATCAATTCCTCTTTCAATAGCTTCAAGGATATTTACCGGGGTACCTACACCCATCAGATAACGCGGCTTATCCTCAGGAAGTATATTATTTACAATCTCAATAATTCTGTACATTTCATCTGCTGGTTCTCCTACTGACAACCCTCCAATTGCATTTCCTTTCAGACCTGCAGAAGCTGTCTTTTCAGCTGACTCTCTTCTGAGATCATCAAATGTTCCTCCCTGTACGATTGGAAAAAGCAGCTGTTCGTTGCCCCATAAGGGTTCCGTTTCATTATATCTAACCACAGCCCTGTCGAGCCATCTGTGAGTAAGGGCAACCGACTTTTTTACATAGTTATAGTCACAAGGCCATGGAGCACACTCATCAAACGCCATCATAATATCAGCTCCAATAATACGCTGGATGTCAATTGTATTCTCAGGGGTAAAAAGATGCCTTGAGCCGTCAATGTGAGATTTAAACATAGCTCCTTCATCGGTAAGCTTACGGTTTCCGGTTAAGGAGAACACCTGATATCCCCCGCTGTCAGTAAGAAGAGGGCGCTTCCACGACATAAAATTATGAAGACCCCCGGCTGTCTTAAGTATCTCGGTACCAGGACGCAGATAAAGATGATATGTATTACCAAGGATTATTTTTGCATCAATATCCTCAATCAGATCACGCTGCAGGATACCTTTAACCGTTCCGGCTGTTCCAACAGGCATGAAAATCGGAGTAGGAATATCTCCATGAGGTGTTTTCAGGATACCTGCACGCGCTTTTGATTCTGTATCCCTGCTCTCAATTATAAACATTTAGTAATATCTCTTTTTTTGAAGCACAAAGGTACTTTTTCCATACGGGTTATAAAATTCTGGAGATTAAATTTAAGTTGAATTAGTGCTCTTTGTTTGTTTTCACCCCCTTTCTAATTTCCCCCAAGGGGGTAAAGTTTTTACCGGGTCTGTTTAAGAAGTCAAAATCCAATTACCAAAAAGATCACATATGACTGTAATACAGTGTTATAACCATGTCTGCTTTGTGCCTCCATTACTTACCGTAGCTTTAGTGAAGGCGGGCTTTGTGTGCTTTGTGATTAATTAGGACTTTTTCAATAGCATGGTACCATGATAATTCGTCGGTAGGAAAAGGTTAACTTACCTGATAATCCAGCGAGATGGAGTTGAATTAAGCTCTTTTTGATATAATATTGAAATATATTTTTTGCCTTTCCGTTAATCTTATTAATATTGCTGACTTATTCGGAAGTCAAATGACTGATTACAAGAATCTCATACTTTTGGTTATTTTCTGCATATTTGCCTCAGCCGCTGCTATACAACTATTTTATTACCTTTTCTTTTATCTCGCTGTTTATCTGAAGAAAAACGGAGAATCAGGGCGGACAGCACAGCCGGTTTCTATAATAATATGTGCCAGGAATGAAGCAGAAAATCTTCAGAACTTTTTGCCATCAATACTGGAACAGGATTATCCCGATTTTGAAGTAATAGTAGTAAATGACTGTTCAGATGACAATTCATACATTATTCTTGGAGAATTTCTCGCAAAGTATCCTCATCTCAGAATCTCGACTGTAAATAAAGATCCTAAATTTACACATAATAAGAAATTTGCCCAGTTCATCGGAATAAAGGCCGCTAAGAATGAGATTTTACTTTTTACAGACGCTGATTGCCGTCCGGAATCTGACAAATGGCTCAAAACTATGATCTCCCATTTTGACGAAAAAACAAGTTTTGTTCTTGGCTATGGAGGATTTAACAATGATAAAGGATTACTTAACAAGTATATAAGGTATGATAGTTTTACAATAGCCTTACAATATCTTGGTATGGCAATACGCATGATACCTTATATGGGTGTCGGCCGTAACCTGGCATACAGACGTTCTGTTTTTTTCAGCAATAAGGGTTTCGGTTCTCATAATCATGTTGTTTCCGGTGATGATGACCTTCTTGTTAATACTCTTGCCACAGGAGGAAATACAGCAGTTGAGTTCAGTACTCAGGCTCATACCCGGTCAATTCCTTGTACTGAGGTCAATAAGTGGATAATTCAGAAAAAAAGACACCTCACAACAGCTCCATATTATAAATTCAGAGATAAACTTCTCTTAACAATTGAACCATTTACAAGGATGCTTTTCTATGCTTCATTTATCATACTCCTTTCATATACATTTCTATGGCCCTGGGTTTTAGCAGTTTTTGCGTCAAGGTTAATAACGCAGATTATCGTATTTATATTAAATCAGAAAAAATTGAATGAACCCGGGTTGTTGGGTTATTTGTTATTTTTCGATATCTTTTCACCTCTGATCAACAGCATTATTTATTTAAGTAACAACCGGAGCAATTCCGGCAAGAACAAATGGAAATAGTTCACGAATTATCTGATAAGGCCCGGGGAGATCTGCTGCTTGTGGAGGCAGCAAAGCTTGGAAATGAGAAAGCATTTGCCAGCCTTATGAACCGTTACAGGGATTCTATTTATTATATGCTTCTCAAGATGGTGAATAACCCGATTGATGCGGAAGATCTGACAATAGAAGCTTTCGGAAAAGCATTCAGAAATCTTGAATCATATACACCAAAATTTGCTTTCAGTACCTGGCTTTTCAAAATTGCAACCAACAATTGCGTTGATTTTATACGGAAGAAACAACTTTCGCCTACCCCATTTGATCACCTGCAGGACAATATTGACAATGTTACTATTAATATTCAGTCAGACTTGCCTGATCCTGAGGAGTCGCTGATCAATCATCAGAAAATAGCTGCGCTTAAAATCATCGTAAGCCAGTTAAAACCAAGGTATAAGTCACTTATTGAGCTACGCTATTATAAAGAGTACTCGTATGAGGAGATCTCATCAGAACTCAATCTTCCGATCGGAACTGTGAAAGCACAACTATTCAGAGCCAAAACCTTGCTTTATAATATATTAATCAAAACAGGCAACAGATAGTGTCAGAAAGTATCTTAAGGTATTTCCCGTTATTATCAGATATTCAGAAAGAAAAGCTGTCGCAGCTAAAAGAGATTTACGACACCTGGAACAGCAAAATAAATGTAATATCACGGAAGGATATGGACAACTTTTTTATCCATCATGTTCTTCATTCACTGTCCATAGCAAAGGTTATAAACTTTTTACCGGGGACAACTATTATGGACGCAGGAACCGGTGGCGGGTTTCCGGGAATTCCGCTGGCAATCATTTTCCCCGATTGCGAATTCACATTACTTGATTCAATTGAAAAAAAAATAAAAGTTGTAAGGGCAGTCTCTGAACAGCTTGGATTAAAGAATGTGCATCCGGTAAGGGGAAGAATTGAAGAAGAGAAGGGCAAGTTCCAGTTTATAATCAGCAGGGCTGTTGCAGCGCTTCCTGAGTTTGCCAGGCTCACTTCCAAAAATATCAGTCATACAGGGAATAATATTCCAGGGAATGGCATTATATATCTCAAGGGAGGTGATGTAACTTCTGAACTGGCTCAGTTAGGGAATAAAGCAACAGTGTGGCATATCAAGGACTTTTTTGCCGAATCCTTTTTTGAAACTAAAGTGATTGTATATCTGCCCGTTTGATTTTTTTTAAAAAAAACAGCTTACCGGTTTTTATATTTCAAAAAAGTACTACATTTGCAGTCTCAAATAAAGAAGTTAGTCAAAATATATAATTGAAAAGATGAAAAGGACCTACCAACCATCAAGAAGGAAGAGAGCAAATAAGCACGGTTTCAGGGAAAGGATGTCAACTCCTAACGGTAGAAGAGTACTTGCTTCACGCAGAGCAAAAGGAAGAAAGAAACTATCAGCTTCTCCTGAACTTAAATTAAAAGGATAATATATACTATACTATATTTGGTTAAAGGTGCTTTTTAAAAGGCGCCTTTTTTATTTGGAGGATTTTGATGAAACCTCATCAATTTGATTCATTGAACCACGGAGTGGTTCCACCTGTTACGGTGAAATCGTCCCGTGTATTTTCAATTTCTAAAACCTCTTTTTTTATTATTACCTTTACACGCTTTTAAATAAAAATATGTCCGATCTTTTAGCCTCTATAGAAGATAACGACCTAAGGGTTATTGCTGACAAAGTAACCGGCAATATCCGGATCACACCTCAAGAAGGTTTGTTACTCTTTAAAAATGCCGACCTGTCATTGCTTGGCCTGTTAGCTGGCTTTGTCAGAAGAAGACACAATGGTAATTTTGCATATTTCAACCGTAATTTTCATATTGAGCCAACAAATATTTGCATATATAATTGCAGGTTTTGTTCTTATCATAAATCCGAAGGTGATCCGGCAAGCTGGGAATATAGCCAGGATGAAATGTTGGATATTGTTAAACGCTTTGACAATAAAGCCGTAACTGAAGTTCACATTGTAGGAGGAGTTCATCCCGATTATGATCTGCATTATTGGGGATCATTAATAAAAAAAATTAAAGAGCACCGGCCATCCCTTCATGTAAAAGCTTTTTCGGCAATTGAACTCGATCACATGATAACACGTGCCGGGTGTACCATTGAAGAAGGATTAAAGCTTCTAAAAGGGTATGGTCTCGATTCAATACCTGGTGGCGGAGCCGAAATATTTGATGAAGAACTCCGGAAATCCATCTGTGACGAAAAGTCATCATCTGAGCTCTGGCTTGGAATTCACGAAACAGCGCACAAACTTGGAATTCCTTCAAACGCAACTATGCTTTACGGACATATAGAAACCTATGCCCACCGGATTGATCATCTGGAGAGGCTTAGATTACTTCAGGATAAAACAAAAGGATTTAATGCTTTTATACCTCTGAAGTATAAAAAGGCGAACAATAGCATGTCATATCTGGGAGAGGTGAGTACGATTGAAGATCTTCGCAATTATGCAGTTTCCAGGATTTATCTTGATAATTTCGCTCATATTAAGGCATACTGGCCAATGACCGGAAAGGAATGTGCCCAGATCTCGCTCTCCTTTGGTACGGATGACATGGATGGGACAATAGATGATACCACCAGAATATATTCGATGGCAGGTTCCCGGGAAGGAAACCCAGCAATGAGCACAGATGAGATCTGTACACTCATACGTCAGTCGGGGTTTATACCTGTGGAAAGAGATTCCCTCTATAAACCAATAATCGGGATTACGGAAAGATAGCAAAGAACAGATTTATAGTATTCTGACTTTGCTACTTCGCAATGGCTTTGCGCACTTTTCGTTTAAAAGGGACTTTTTAGACACCTCCGGATTAAGTCAATTGAAGCTGACATTAACCATAATGGCAAAGCCATGAAAAAATATGGATTCAAACAAACCTTTCGTTTAATAATCCGCGATCTTTTCTTATAATTTTATCATTACCTTTACGTTATTACTAATGTTCAATTTGTTTTTATGAGCCTGAAAAACTATATTCTGAGCAAACTATTTCTTAAGAATCTCGGATTTGCAGCAGTCATCGCTGTCGGAGGTGTACTGATATTACTGATATGGATGAATTTTTATACACGGCATGGTCAGGCAAGACCTGTTCCAGATTTTGTCGGACTTACAACGCTGCAGACCAAAACACTAGCAAGGAAAAGCAGACTCAGGTATCAGATAATTGATTCAGTATACACCACAGCAGTTCAGAGAGGGTGTATCGCTGAGCAGAATCCAAAGCCGGGCTTCAAAGTCAAAAAATGGAGAAATATTATTCTGACAATCAATGCATTTCATCCTGAAATGGTCGCAATGCCAAATCTCGTGGATCTTCCGCTTCGTCAGGCCAAAGGATTGGTCGAGAGTTCAGGACTTGAAATCGGACAGCTGAAGTACAGACCTGATCTCTCTATTGATGTTGTAATCGACCAGCAATTTAACGGGATAAACATCAGGGAAGGGGATTCCATTCAGAAAGGCTCGGTTGTGGACCTGATTCTGGGCAAAGGATTAAGCAATCAGCGAACAGCTGTTCCTTATCTGTTGGGCTTGAAACTTGATCCGGCAAAAAATAAAATCCTTATATCCTCGCTTAACCTGGGCACCTATGTATATGATAACACAATTGTAAATGAGGCTGATACCCTCAATGCTTTTGTATATAAACAGATTCCTGAATATAAAAGTAATGCTACTCTTCAACTTGGATCTGCAATATATCTATGGTTCACGGTCAATCCTGCAAAACTTACTGTTGATTCATCAAAAATTGTTACAGATACAATTCCCGCTCTTACAACCTCAGACAATAAGTCCAACTGATCAAGATGTTCAAAAGAATACTTCTATATATAGTTTTTTTAAATGTTTTTTTGGCAGTTACACCTGCACAGGAGGTGATCACCGGGCTTCAATCGAATTACAGTATAACAAGTAATGGTAAAATGATTATGGAGATGAGAGCTATGTCTTCTACTGACACACTTTCTCTTCCCTTCTTCGATGATTTCTCAGGGCATTCAGTATTCCCTGACAATCAGAAATGGACTGATAACTATGTATTCATTAATAATACATACTCCGATAAACAGATTACAGCCGGTATTGCCACCTTTGATGCAATTGACAATTCAGGGAAGATGTATTCCACTGCAAATTCGATAGGATTTGAAGCAGATCATCTGACCTCTAAACCGATAAATCTGAATTACAGCGCTTCTGATAATGTATGGCTAAGCTTCTTCTATCAGGCGGGAGGCCTGTCTGATGCTCCTGAAGCTAATGACAGTCTTACTCTTCAGTTCCTTGCACCAATTGAGAATAAATGGTACTCGGTATGGAGAACCGGCGGAAGCCTTGATCAAAGATTTAAACCGGCTATTATCAGGATAGCTAATGACCGTTTCCTTCAAAAAGGTTTTCAATTCAGATTTATCAACTATGCGAGTATAAGTCCGAATCTAAGTGACCCGTCAATGATTGGCAATTGCGATATCTGGAATATTGATTATGTCCTTCTTAATAGTAACCGCAATGATGCTGATACGGTTTTTGCCGATGTGGCAATGACACTTCCTCTGCGCTCATTGCTAAAAAGTCATGAAGCTATGCCATGGAAGCAATTCAGAGAGGTATATCTTCAGGAAATGGGCTCATCAATACCCATTCATTACCGCAATAATGACCTGAATACAAGAAATGTCACACGTAATTTTGAAATATGGGATGTGTACCGTAACGCAGAAGCTTATTCTTTTTCAGCGGGAGCAACAAATATCGGACCTTTAACATCTGTTGATTATAACGCTAATCTTGTATATACGTACAACACAAGCAACACTGATTCAGCGCTTTTCAGGATCACCGCCTCACTAAAAACAGATAATTTTGATCCTAAGGGAAATGATACTCTTGTCTATTATCAGGTCTTCCAAAACTATTTCGCCTATGATGACGGATCATCCGAGGGTGGCTATGGTGTTAACGGTCTGGGTTCCAGAAATGCCATGGTAGCATACAGATATTTCTCATACGTCGAGGATACAATAAGAGCCGTCCGCATATGTTTCAACGACAGCTTTCAGGAGGCCAATAAAAGAGAATTTGATCTTGTGATCTGGGATAATAACAATGGAGTTCCAGGCAATATAATTTATACCAGGGAACAGGTAATGGTTGAACAGGGGACCGGAATAAATGGATTCTATAATTATACGATTCCGGATGGCGTAGTGGTGAATGGTACATTTTATGTAGGCTGGAGACAGCGTTCCGAATCATTTCTCAATGTGGGTTATGATGTAAATACGCCACAGGCCGGAAAACAATTCTACTGGCTAAACGGAGAATGGAACCAGTCACAGATGCCGGGAAGCATAATGATCAGACCCGTTGTTGGAGCTCCTCTTAAAATCACCTCGGTAAAAGAAAATTATTATAAGAATAAGAACCTCATGTCCTTTTGGCCAAATCCGGCAACCGATTATATAATCATTAATCCCGGAGAATTGCAAATGCACGGATCTCTCTACATAACCTTTATCGATCTCAATGGCCAGGAACTGCTGAAAGTTCCTTACACTGACAGGGTCGATATCTCATCTCTTCATGACGGAATATATTTCCTGGTTATAAGCATGAATGGACAGCCTGTTGGATATAACCGGTTAATAAAAATAAGGTAATCACAAAAAATGACAGAAGAAGAATTAGCAGATCAACAGGAGCTCTTTGAACATTTCAGGTTTCAGGCTGATCCGGGGCAATCAATTACAAGGATAGATAAATTCCTGGCTGACAGGCTGATGAATGCCTCCAGGACCCGTATTCAGAATGCGGCCAATGCAGGAAATATTCTGGTAAATAATAATCCTGTCAAACCAAATTACAAAATCAAGCCAGGCGATATTGTACAGGTTGTTCTTCCTACACCTCCAAGAGATATTGAGCTTATTCCGGAAGATATCCCTCTTAATATTGTTTATGAAGATGATGATGTTCTGGTCGTTAACAAAGAACCAGGCATGGTAGTACATCCTGCCCACGGCAACTATTCAGGAACCCTTGTTAATGCTTTGATGTGGCACTTTAAAGATCTACCCCTTTTTAACAGTGGGGAGAGCAGGCCCGGATTGGTTCACAGACTGGATAAAAACACTTCCGGCATACTTGTTATTGCTAAGAATGAATTTGCCCTCAACAGGCTCTCAAAACAGTTTTATGACCGGACGACAGACCGGAGATATAATGCACTTATCTGGGGAACACCTGATCCGGCTGAAGGAACAATTACCGGAAATGTAGGCAGGAGTGTAAAAGACCGTAAGGTAATGCAGGTCTTTAAGGATGACAGCGAAGGCAAGACAGCAATAACTCACTATAAGGTTTTGGAGGATCTCGGCTATATTTCATTAATAGAGTGTAAACTTGAAACAGGCAGAACACATCAGATAAGGGTTCATTTCAGTCATATAAAACACCCGCTATTTAACGATGCTGAGTATGGCGGTGACCAGATATTTAAAGGAACAACCTTTACGAAATATCATCAGTTCATAAAAAATTGTTTTAAGATACTTCCCAGGCAGGCCCTGCATGCAAAATCGCTGGCGTTCAATCATCCTGTAACAGGAAAGAGGCTATCTTTCGATTCCTCCCTTCCCGATGATATGGTTCAGGTAATAGAAAAGTGGAGAAAGTATATCTCAGGAAGAGAAGAAATCATCTAACCCCTATCAGCTTCCGCCCTTAGCTAGCGCGGATTTGTAATCCGTGCTTAACTAATTCCAATTCATGCGAATTAGGCACCGATTGCAACCGAGCAGAACGGAATACTCAGGTTTTAGGTACAATCTATCTACTGCGAGCTCGGCGAAGCCAAATCGGTGCCATCTGAGCTCTGAGCCCTGTGCCCTGTGCTCTGGTTACCAGCTGCCACCAGCGCCACCACCGCCAAAACTTCCGCCGCCAAAGCCTCCGAAGCCACCACCGCTACTGCCTCCGCCTGAAAAACCGCCCCAGCTGCCGCTTGATCCTCTTCCGGAATTCATCATACCCAATAGCATCCAGAATGGTAAACCTCCGGTACTGATGTGCTTGTTATTTGATCCTCCGGAATTCCGGCCGACCATCATTATTATAATGAAAACAATAAAAATTATAAGTCCGAACGGAACTCCCTTTGTAGTCCCCTTCTTTGCCCTATGACCATAATCTGCCGCTGAAAATTCCCGTCTTGCAAGAGACATCAGGGTATTTGTAGCATTGTTTAATCCGCCATAATAATCACCGTTTCTGAATGCAGGCAGGATCTCCCGGTCAACTATTTCGCCACAGGTAAGATCGGGAATTATTCCCTCAAGACCATACCCCGGGGCAATCTGAACCTGTCCGTTTGAATCTGCAGTTTTAGGTTTCACTAAAATAAGAACCCCATTATTAAGGCCCTTCTGACCTATACCCCATTTCTCAGCCAGCTGTTGAGCATAATCGGCTTTGTCATATCCTCCAAGAGAAGGAACAATTACAATTGCAATCTGTGTTGAGGTCGAATCGTTGAATATTACCAGTTTTTGTTCGAGTGAATTTACTTCATCAACTTTAAGCATCCCTGCCAGATCGTTAACTAATCGGGGAGGATTAGGTCGTTCCGGTACATTCTGTGAGAAAACCCTGCCAACTGATAGAGTGCAAAATAAAACCAAAAGGGTCAGCCGATATAAACTTCTTTTTATCATTGTTGTAGTTCCCTCTTATTTTATTTTATCAAATGAAATTTCATCCGGCAGCTCGTTTATATCATCCAACCTGTGCGGGAAATGAGTTTTAAGTTGATCACCGGCCATGATTATGCCTTCTGACAGTCCTTCGGTAAATTTACCCTCTTTAAAATTCTTCTTAAGAAGTTCACTTATCTCGTCCCAGAAACCTGCAGGAACTTTTGCATTTATTCCTGCATCACCTATGATAGCAAACTTTCTGTCGCTGACAGCAAGATAAAACAGAACACCATTATGTTCAGCTGTCTTATCCATTCCCATTTTTTTGAAAAGCCATGCAGATCTGTCCAGAACATCGCCCTTAAGTGAGGTTTCAATATGTACTCTTATTTCTCCGGAAGTCTCCAATTCGGCTTCTTTAACAGATGTGAGAATCTGTTCCTGCTGTTCTTTCGAAAAGAAAGTTGAAGCTTTCATTTAATTGTTTGGATAAATTTTTCAGAAATTAACTTTCGGAGCTTTCTCAGCACCTTCTTCAGCCTTAAAATATGGTTTTATCTGGAAGGAAAACATTCCTGCAAGAAAGCTCTGCGGGAACCTCCTGATAAAAGTATTATATGTCAGGGCCACATCATTGAATTTCTTACGTTCAACTGAAATTCTGTTTTCAGTTCCTTCAAGCTCTACCTGAAGATCCCTGAAATTCTGGGTTGCCTTTAGTTCCGGATATTGTTCAACTACAACCATTAATCTTGATAATGCAGATGATAACTGTCCCTGAGCCTGTTGAAATTGTTGCATATTCTCAGCAGTCATTTTAGTGGGATCGATCGTAACAGAGGTGGCTTTCGATCTTGCTTCAATAACCTGGGTGAGTGTGGTTTGTTCAAAATTGGCAGCACCTTTAACAGTATTTACAAAGTTTGGAATCAGGTCAGACCTGCGCTGATAGGATGTTTCAACATTACCCCATTGGCTTGTAACGCTCTCCTGCATAGTAACCATTCCGTTATACACTTTAGTACCCCAAAGTACAACGGCTAATACAATAAGCGCCAGAAAGGCAACCACGATAATCGAAACCAGACAACCTTTTTTCATTTTTATTAATTTTTAAATTTTTCATATCAAAGGTAATACATATGATACTTAAAAATACACTCATGGTATAATAATTTTATATTACACAGAGTTCACTGAGAAGGCACAGAGGGCCACAGAGAAAAACCTCTGTGAATCTCTGCGTGCCCTCTGTGTCTCTCTGTGTAAATTTTAATAACCCAATTGTAAAAACTTTTCTTCATTAAAATGATTATTTTTGAATTGAAAAATTTATCAGAATATGAAGATCATCGCTATCGCAGCAGGGGGTGATTCCTCCGAGTTTGAAATATCAGTAAAGAGTGCCGAAGAAGTAAGTAAAATTTTGTCGACCCAATATCTGGTTTATATTATAGTAATCAGGGGAGCCAACTGGTACTGGGAAGACAAAAAAGGCAGATATCATAATATAGACAAAAATGATTTTACTCTTGAAACAGATGATACCAGAATAAATTTCGATGGAGTTTTCATCGCAATACATGGTACACCGGGCGAAAATGGCCTTTTACAGGGGTACTTTGATATGATCGGGCTGCCTTATACAAGTTGCAATGCCTTCTGCTCTGCCCTGACTTTCAATAAACAGGCATGCAAGCTGTTTCTCAAGGAGTACGGTATAACTATGGCTAATGCTGTCCTGATAAGAAAGGGAGACAAAATTGATACTGTTGAACTGTGCAAACAAATAGGGTTGCCATGTTTTGTTAAACCAAATGACAGCGGATCGAGTTTTGGGGTCACTAAAGTTAAACAGGAAAAGGAATTGCTTCCCGCAATTAAAACAGCATTTAAAGAGAGCAATGCCGTTCTCATTGAAGCATTTATTAATGGCAGAGAGATTGCTTGCGGTGTTCTTAAAACAAAAAACAAGATAATTGTTCTGCCGCTCATTGAGATTATCAGTAAAAATGAATATTTCGATTATGAGGCAAAGTACACCCAGGGGAAATCCGATGAAATCGCACCTGCTGATATGCAGATTCCAATAACCACAGAGATACAAAGAATCAGTAAGTATGTTTATAATGTCCTTGGGTGTAAGGGGATTGTGAGGGTAGATTTCATAGTTACAGGGGAAACACCTTATTTTATTGAGATAAATACGGTACCAGGTATGACAAAGGAAAGTCTTGTTCCAAAAGAAGCCGCCGCTGCCGGAATTTCACTGGAGGAACTATATTCGATGGCGGTTGAGAATATGTTTGAATAACGGCGGAAAGGCCGTTGTGCCTATTTCTCCCTTGCGAGTTTTAAAGCGCTTGTCGTAGTAAAGTATTTTGTTATCATCCCGGGTACTTCCCACTCCGGAAGTTTGCCATCCTTAAGATATTCCAGAAATTTGGCAGTCACCTGTCCGAAGTGTTCTTCATGCGAAACTCTGTACTTCACCGGGACAATAATTTTGAGCACCGACTTGTTAACAGATTCAATCTGCAGACTATCATAAGGCAATATTTTTACAACCTCATTTAATTCAGATATAAAATCCTTCATTGCTGATCCTTTTACATTCTCGACATAAAGGGTCGGTATAAAACTCTCTTCCGGGCCCTGCTTAATAACAAGATCGCATTTTGTCCCATGCATTACTGAATAGTGTGTATCGCCGCCACCTTCAGGTGCCTGATATTTCCATTCTACCGAAACCTTTGCATAAATTCCCTTGATCTTATATATCATTTCTCCATTTGCAAATACATTCAGTTTCCCATCTTTAACATCCTTCTGAAGAAAATCAGGAAAATCATCAATCCCGGTAACTCCCTTAAATTCTTGTTTCGAAATAATTGTCGGCCATCTTTTTGCGCTTATCATGGCTATATCGGCCGGATTCAGGATTTGTTCCGGAAAACACTCCCATTGAACAAGGTCGACAAGATGGGTTGTAACATCTACAATTCCCTCACCTTGCTGCTTAACATCAAAATACCATGCCGGACGAAGAAGCGGTGATCCGGATACAATTTTGGAGAAGTGATGAACACTGATTTTACTTACTGCAGGTACTTCCTTGCTGCCGTTTATTATTGATCCAAAGACTTTTGAATTATGAGAAAGCAGTTTCTGAAGAATAGTCGTCACTTCGTATCTCTCAGTCATAATATCGTAAAGCAGAACACCTTTTTCTTTTGCGGATTTGAAGGCATTTTCGAGTGCCGGAAAATCTTCCGGACTGATTATCATTGGTTTATCTGCCAGCACATTTAATCCTGCATCTATAGATTTTGTAATATATTCAGTTTTTTTCCTGTTATTCCCCGATATTACAACAACATTACCAGCCTTTTCTGCAATCATTTTTTCAAAGAAATCAGGACCGGTATATACTATTTCATTCCAGGAGGTTGGATTGACCGGCCTGCTGTTATAAGCTTTAATCCGGTTGAGATGCTGCTGATAATCAGGTCCCTGAGGAGCATAAACACGGACGTCCGGTGAAACCTGATCATACATTGATTTCTGGAGCAGAGCTGCATGAAAATGACCGGGATCAACGGTAATTAACTTCACCTGATATGATTTTTCCATTGGCGAATCTGATTTGGTAGTCTGATGTTTTGAACCTCCTGATCCGCATGATGCTAAAATCAGAACCGGAAGAAAAAATAACAGTTTTTTCATTGATTAAATATATCATTTATCAAATTACTTCTTTAATGTATCCTGTCTGTAAAGATCGATAGGATCACATATGCATACCAGATTCCTGTCCCCGTATCCATCATCAATACGTCCGACTGAGGGCCAGAACTTATTCTCGGCGATCCAATCCAGCGGGAAAGCAGCTTTCTGACGATCATACTGATGATTCCATTCATTTGCAGTTACTGCCTTAACAGTGTGAGGCGCGTTGCGCAAAACATTATCTTCCCTGTCAGCTTTGCCTTCTTTTATTTCCTCAATCTCAAGCCAGATCGATTTAAGTACAGTAATAAATTTATCGAGTTCCTGTAGGGATTCCGATTCGGTCGGTTCCACCATTAATGTACCATGGACCGGGAAAGAAAGAGTTGGTGCATGGAACCCATAATCCATAAGTCTTTTGGCAATATCGCCTTCAGTAATGCCTGCTTCTGTCTTAAAATTCCTGCAGTCAAGAATCATCTCATGAGCTACAAATCCTTCAGTTCCTGTATATAATGTCTTGAAGTAACTTTTTAATGACGCTGCAATATAATTGGCATTAAGAATGGCATATTTTGTCGCTTTTGTCAATCCATACGAACCGAGCATCATAACATATGCATGTGAGATAGTAAGTATATGGCCACTTCCAAAGGGCGCGCCGGCCACA
>Ga0302284_1000429_pt1 | contig 19857 bp, 15 predicted proteins | sample III_Fen_E2_1_FD_198760 | JGI IMG/M metagenome (GOLD analysis project Ga0302284, IMG submission 198760) | Peat permafrost microbial communities from Stordalen Mire near Abisko, Sweden - III_Fen_E2_1 | ecosystem: Environmental > Terrestrial > Soil > Wetlands > Permafrost | place: Sweden: Abisko...
CGTTTTAGATTGCCCCCATCCCTCCTAAAGGGGGGGTAATTCTTTGTTTTGACGAAAATTTGCCTGATTCCAGAGAATTAGTCCTTCTTCACGGGGAAGTCACACGTCAGCGGGACAGGGGGCACTTTTTCTTATTGCCTTTTGTATTTAAATTTTAATAATTATAAGACAAAATGAAGCCATCACATATTGAACATATTGGGATCGCAGTTGCCAACCTTAAGGATGCAATAAGTTTTTATGAAAAGATTTTAGGTCTGACATGCTACAATATTGAAGAGGTAGCCGATCAGAAAGTCCGTACCGCATTTTTCATGGTCGGACAAACAAAGATTGAGCTTCTGGAATCAACCGATCCTGAAGGTCCTATCGGCAAATTCATTCAAAAAAAAGGAGAAGGAATTCATCATATTGCTTTTTCTGTTGAAAAAATTGAAGAGCAGCTGGAGCATCTGACCGGAATCGGTATCACATTGATTGACAGCAAACCACGAAAAGGGGCAGAAGGTCTTGATATTGCCTTTTTACATCCAAAGGCAACCTCCGGTGTTCTGATAGAGCTTTGCGAAAAAAGGTAACAACTGAAATGAATCAGTTAACCTGGCGATGTGTTACATGTTTGAAAAAATCATTAGGTTTGTATAACATTACCAACCATATGACAAAATGAAAAAATCAGTAGCAATCTCAGGTAATTCCGGTCCAAAGATAAGATCAGATTGCGAAATTGTCATTGAACTAAAATCAGAGGGTGGCATCATAATTGATCTTACTTCGAAGGTTAAAGTTTTGTATGGGGAATCAATAAAGATTCTTATCTCGGAAATCCTTGTTTTTTTTAAAGTTCAACATGCTGTTGTAAAGGTTAATGACTCAGGCGCCCTTCCCTTTGTTATTGCAGCACGCATGGAATCGGCTGTTAAACAATTGATTAGTACTGATCTTGAATACCTTCCTGAATTTCTTCCTGAAAACAGTTATTCCACAACCCGTAACAGATTTCGTTTTTCACGTTTGTATCTGCCAGGTAATACTCCGGGACTTATGATCAATGCAGGACTTCATTCTGCCGATGGTATAATTCTTGATCTTGAAGACTCTGTAGCTCCGGAAAAGAAGAATGAAGCTCGAATTCTTGTCAGGAATGCTTTACGACAAATAAACTTCTGTGGTGCGGAAAGAATGGTTAGAATAAACCAGGGTGAAAGAGGTTTGGAAGATCTTCATTTTGTGATTCCTCATAATGTTAACCTTGTGCTTCTGCCAAAATGCGAAAATGCAGATTATATTAAACTAGTCGAAAAAGAGATTGCAGGCATTAAAAGTAAATTGAATCTCACCAAACAGGTGTTTCTGATGCCTATTATTGAAAGCGCACTGGGGATAGAAAATTCTTTTGAAATCGTAAAAGGGTCTGAAAATGTTGTTGCTGTCGCTATAGGTCTCGAAGATTATACTGCCGATCTGGGAGTCTCAAGGACAATCGAGGGCAAGGAGTCATTTTATGCAAGAACACGGCTTATTGTTGCTGCTAAAGCAGCAGGTATTCAACCTATAGATTCAGTGTTTTCAGATGTTGCAGATATGGAAGCTCTGAAACAAAATGTGATGATATCAAAATCGTTGGGTTTTGAGGGTATGGGTTGTATTCATCCCCGGCAGATTTCAGTAATAAGGCAGGGATTTGCTCCTGATGAAACGGATATAGAAAAATCGAAAAAAATTGTTCTGGCATTTGAAACAGCAAAGCTAAATGGACTCGGTGTTGTTGCTCTGGGATCAAAAATGATTGATCCACCGGTTGTTGCCCGTGCCCAAAGAACAATCGATCTTGCTGTTCGTCTTGGCCTTTTATCCGCTAAATGGATAGATGAAACTTCACCTGAAGAGAAAGAAGCAAAAAAAGAGACAATACGCCAATGAAAACTGTGATAAATGCTGCCGGCAGGTCAGTTCCGCTGGAGATTAATGGTCAGTCTGCGATCCCTTTTAAGGGAGTAGGTAAACATAAACCTGAAGGAAGAAAGTATTCCCCTCCAATTCCAACATGTTATGATTATCCCGATGATGGCAATAAAGTCGTGAGTTCTCTTGAGGAAGCTCTCAGGAAGTGTGGCCTAAGTGATGGAATGACAATTTCGACACATCATCATTTGAGAGATGGCGACCTGGTAAGCAATAAGATATTTGAACTTGCTTCCGCTATGGGAGTAAAGGATTTAATCTGGTTCCCTTCGGCCTCATTTCCATGCAATGACCCCTTAATAAAATATCTTGATAATGGCACCATAAACAGGATTGAGGGTAGCATGAATGGTCCGTTGGGACGATATGTTTCCGAAGGCAGAATGAAGGGAACTGCTGTTCTGCGATCGCATGGAGGAAGGGTTCAGGCCATTCAGGATGGTGAGGTAAAAATTGACATTGCGGTTCTTGCAGCACCTACAGCCGATTCTTTTGGCAATGCAAAAGGTACATGTGGTTCATCAGCGTGTGGTGTCCTGGGTTATGCGAAGGCTGATTATATGTACGCAAGTAAAGTCATAGTGGTTACGGATAATCTTGTTGATCTTCCATGTTTCCCAATGGAAATTGAAGGGAATTATGTTGATTGTGTGGTCGTTGTCGACAAAATCGGAATACCTGAAAAAATTGTATCCGGCACAACGCAGATTACCAAAAGCCCCGACAGGCTTTTGATTGCTGAATTAACTGCCTCATTTCTCGAAAAATCAGGTATTTTAAAAGATGGAGTAACAATTCAGGCAGGCGCCGGCGGAACATCCCTTGCTATCGCAGTATTTGTGCATCAGCTTCTGAAAAACAAAGGGTGGAAATCGAAATTTGGATTTGGCGGAAGTACTAAATATATGGTAAAAATGCTTGAGGAAGGTCAGATGGGATTTATCCTTGATGCCCAGGTATTTGATCTGGATTCAGTAAAGTCGATTGAGAATAATCCAAATCATATCCCATACTCAGTATTCAATGCATACAACTATCATTCCAAAGGGAACCTGACCAGTATGATGGATATTATGATTCTGGGGGCAACTGAGGTCGACCTGAATTTCAATGGCAACGTGGTAACACATTCGGATGGCTATCTCCTTCATGGTATAGGAGGCTGGCAAAACTGCCTTCACGCAAGGAATGTCATTCTTCCAATACCATTATTTCGCGACCGTATTCCGGTGATTGTGGATGAAGTCACCACTTTGTGCGGCCCTGGTGAGTTAATTGATGTAATCATAACTGAAAGAGGGATTGCCATAAATCCTCTCCGACAAGATCTTATAGATAGCGTTAAAGGATCCGGACTTCCCATGAGAACTCTGATGGAGCTTAAAGAGGAAGCTGAAAAAATTTGCGGAATACCACAAAAACCTCAATTTGAAGAGGATATTGTCGCTGCTATTAAATGGGTTGATGGAACAGTAATTGATGTTGTCAGAAAAATAAAGACAATGTAGTTCATACTATGGAAAAATATAAATGCGTGGTATGTGGCTATATCTACGACCCTGAAGAAGGTGACCCTTCAGGAGGAATTGAGCCAGGCATTTCTTTCAACGACCTGTCCGCAGATTATATCTGCCCTGTCTGCGGAGCAGGGAAAGATGAATTTGTTTTATATGAATAGCCTGAAAATTTTTAGAACGGTAGCACAAAGTATTTCTGCAACTATATTTGTGGCATATTTTGCACAACATCAATAAGGAGATCCCAGAACATCTGAGCTGTTTTAATTTCTATCATCTCTTCAGGAGTGTGAGCTCCTTTGATTGTCGGTCCAAATGATATCATATCAATGCCCTTTACTTTTTCGTAGACAAGACCACATTCCAATCCGGCATGTATCGCCCTGACAGAAGGCTCTTTCCCGAATAAGTCAACATATGATTTACGGGTTATTTTAAGGATCTCCGAGGTCAGATTGGGTTTCCATCCGGGGTATCCGTCGGAATGAACCACTTCTGCTCCGGCAAGTCTCAGGCAAGATTCAACCATTGCACCGGCCTCATTCTTAGCTGATTCTACCGAGCTTCTCTGAGTGGTTATTATTCTGATTGTTTTATTTTCACTGAATTTAGCTGAGGCAAGATTAGTAGATGTTTCAACCAGATCTTCCATCTCTTTTGACCATGCAATTACACCGTGTGGACAACAGGTTAACGCATTAAGGAATTTTTCCTTACTCTCATTATCCATCACAAAGGCAGGAACCTCGTTTTCCTTTACTGCAATTTTAATATCTTTCTCAAGATCTCCGAATTCATCGATCTGGGTCGAATAGAAATTGTCAATCCATTTTTTTACAGGGATAATTTCTGTTTTGTCGAATACAATAGTTGAAAAAGCTTCTCTTGGTATTGCATTCCTGAGATTTCCACCATCGAAATCAGCTATTGAAATTTTAAATTGATTTGATAAATTCCAAAGTAACCTGTTCATTATTTTAACTGCGTTGCCGTATCCTTTGTGAATTTCGTCACCTGAATGACCGCCATGAAGACCAGTAACTGATATGTCAACTGCGCAGGAACCACCTGTTGTGGGAACAGATTGATATTTCATAGTTCCGACGGTATCCATACCTCCGGCGCAACCTATGAAAAGTACTCCCTCATCCTCAGAATCAAGATTGAGTAGTGTTCTTCCGGTGAAAAAATCTGCTTTAAGATTGATAGCTCCTGTCATACCGGATTCTTCATCAACAGTGAACAGACACTCTATTTTCCCAGCTTTCAGATTTGGATCTGTAAGAATTGCCAATTGTGATGCAATACCGATGCCATCATCGGCCCCGAGAGTAGTACCTGTTGCAGTAACCCATCCTTCTTTAATCGCTGGGATAATGGGGTCGGTTGACCAGTTATGAGGATAGTCTGAATTCTTTTCCCCAACCATATCCATATGACTCTGAAGAACAACTGTTTTCCTGTTCTCCATTCCTTTAGTAGCCGGTTTGGTAATAAGTATGTTTCCAACTTCATCCTCTTTCGATTCGAGATGATTTTTCTTTGCGAACTCCAGAAGATACTTTCTGATTTTCCCCTCATTCTTTGACAGACGTGGAATACGACAAATCTCTTCAAAGCAGATCCATATTGAGGCTGGATTTAATTGACCTAAAATGCTCATACTTGGTATAATAGTGCTGATTTGGCGCAAAAATACTATTTTTTTCCATCTTTCCGATATCTATACAAAATTATAGTCAGGTTTTAAGTATAACAAAAATTGACTATTTTTACCAATAGCAACCTGTTTTTAACTAAATAAACTAAAATCGTATGTCGAAACCTACAATCGTTGTGCTTCCAGGAGATGGGATAGGTACAGTCGTTCTGGAGCAGGCTCTCAGAGTGTTGGATGCAGCAGGATTTAAAGCAAATTATATTCATGGGGATATTGGCTGGGAATTCTGGAAGAAAGAAGGTAATCCTTTGCCAAAAAGAACCATTGATCTCATTGAAAAATATAAAATTGCCCTTTTTGGAGCAATAACCTCAAAACCCATTGATGAAGCAAAAGCGGAGCTTTCTCCGGAGCTTAAGGATAAGGGCTATACCTACTCGAGTCCTATTGTGGGATTGAGACAACTTTTTAATCTCGATATATGTGTCAGGCCATGCAGATCTTATAAAGGTAATCCTCTGAACTTTGTAAGGAGAGGGAAAGGGAACACAATTGACGAGCCGCTGGTTGATGTTGTAATATTCCGGCAGAATACCGAATGTTTATATTCGGGTGTAGAATGGACAAACCCTCCTGCTCAGGTTCATCAGGCCTTGATGACCCATCCGAAATTTGTTGAGAACTTTGGAAAAGTACCGGTGGAAGAGCTTTCGATTTCCACCAGGATTTTTACCAGAAAAGCAACTTTCAGAATACTCATAGCTGCCTTCGAACATGCAAAAAAATATGGATATAAGTCAGTTACCGTATGTGAGAAACCTAATGTAATAAGAGAAACTTCGGGATTGATGTGGAAACTGGCAAAAGAAATCCAGAAAAATTCTTTCCCCGAAATTAAACTTCTGAATACAAATATTGATGCACAGATGATGTGGCTTACCAAAAATCCTGAGGAATATGGTGTTATAGTTGCCGGGAATATGTTCGGTGATATAGCCTCCGATGCATTTGCCGGTCTTATAGGCGGTTTAGGATTTGCATGCAGCGCCCAGTTCTCATCCGACGGGATCGCAGTATTTGAACCGACTCATGGATCAGCTCCAAAATATGCCGGTTATGAAATATCTATAGTAAATCCTATTGCAATGATTGAATCGGCATGTATGATGCTTGATTATCTTGACGAGAAGGGTATCTCAGCTAAAATCCGTAAAGCAATTGCAGATGTTATAGAAGAAGGTAACGTCAGAACATACGATATGATGAAGATGGCAGGCAAACCAGAAGTAGTTAAGAATGGAGCCGCGTCTACTTCTCAGATGACAGATGAGATCATAGCCAGATTAGAATAATTTATACAATTTGAAATGACTGAACAAGTTAGAAAAATGTGGCCGGAACTGGATTGGATAAAAGATCAATTACTCAGGGAAAAAACTGCTAAAACATGGGAAACAGCCCTGGAAAGAAGTGTTCTGAAAGCTGATGATCTGGAGAAAATCCCTTTCACTCTTTTATGCGGCCCTGACCTTAAAGTAAGTTTCATGGCTCATAAAAGATGTGTAGTACATGTAGCCAGAGCAAGTGGTGAAAAGATGAATGAGTTTTTCGGAACTGACCTCCCCGTGAATATGGATGTCCTGATTTCCGGAGCTATCCTTGCTGATGTCGGTAAATTGCTTGAATATGAGCTTGATAATGAAGGGAAGACCGTTCAGGGGAAATATGGTCAGTATCTGCGACACCCTTTTTCAGGAGTCGCGCTGGCAGAAGAGTGCGGAATACCTCCTGAGGTCTGTCATATTATTGCAGCCCATGCACATGAAGGTGACCTGGTAAAAAGAACCACTGAAGCGTATATTGTACACCATGCGGATTTTATGACGTTCCTGCCCTTTAAAAGCAGACTGATTGTTTAAAAAATCTTATTAAAAGCTACCCAAGTTTCATTTTCTCAACCTCTTCGATATTTCTTTCGTTAGTAACTGCTTTTGCATCAGGAGTATATAAATAATCAATTAGTTCCTGGTACTTGTCCATCACTTTACCTCTTACTATCTTCATGGTGGAATTCATAAGGCCATTATCGTCCGTAAAACTCTCTTCCAGGATACCTATTGCAACCGGAAGCCATCGCTGTGGAAACATACTCCCGAATTTCCCATTTGTCCGGTACTCATTGACTTCGCTTTCTATCAAAGTAATAACAGCACGAATCCCTTCATCTGAGTCGGCAGTGAGGGTCTTTTCTTCGAGATAAAGTTTGAGGGCATGCTGATTCGGTACAATAAGAGCGACAGTATATGGTTTCTGGTTGTTGTAAAGCATACATTGATCAATGTACTTTGATTGTTCTGAAATCGCTTCCTCAATACCTTCAGGACTAAATTTCTCACCATCATCAGCAATCAATAGGCTTTTAAATCGTCCCATAACATAGAGGAAACCATCTTCCGACATGTAACCCATGTCACCTGTATATAACCATCCGTCTCTTATTGCCTCTTTAGTTGCGGCCTCGTTTTTCCAGTAACCATACATCACATTTCCACCCCTGATAACTATTTCTCCCTTTTGACCTGAAGGAAGTTCATTTCCATTGTCGTCACAAATTTTAAGGTCCATATTATTTACGAGTGCACCCGATGAACCTAATTTATGGCGGCTCGTTGAATTTGAAGAGATAACAGGAGAAGCTTCACTTAACCCGTAACCCTGGTACATTGGTATTCCCAGAGCATAGAAGAATCTCTGAAGTTCAATGTCAAGAAGTGCACCTCCGCCTATAAAATAATCAAGTTCTCCACCATAAGCTTCACGGATTTTGCTGAATAAAAGTCTGTCGTAAAATCTGAGAAGCGGCCTTTTAAGTCTTTGCAATCCTCTTCCTCTATTCCAGCCTTCCTTGTTATATGCATAGGAGATCATAAGTGCATGGTTAAAAAGGATCTCAATTGATTTCCCCTTTTCCTTGATACCCTTTTCAATATTTTTTCTGAAATTTTTAGCAATGGCCGGAACGCTCATGAGCAGATTCGGTTTAATCTCTTTGAGACAGACCGGAAGGTTTCTTAGGGTTTCCATTGGAGTTTTTCCGGTTTTTACTGAAGCGATGCTTGCTCCCTTGCCCATAAAAGCGAATATTCCACCGGTATGTCCGAAAGAATGGTCCCATGGAAGAATAAGTAATGTCTTGTAGAAAGAGGGTATATCTATAAGGGTATAAGCCTGGTAAACATTCGTCACATAATTCCCGTGAGTAAGAATAATACCTTTTGGATCGGCTGTTGTGCCGGAGGTATAGCAGATATTTGCAAAACTGTCAGGCGTGAGACTCTTATAGAGCTCCTCGAATTTTGTTAAGTTTTCAGATATTTCGAGCCATTCTCTTCCAAACTTTCTTACTTCATTAAAATGGATCTCATTATTTGCATATTCTTCCTGCGCATCGAAATGTATTATTTTTTCTATTGCAGTACATTCTCCAAGTATTCCTACAAGTTTCTGAGCCTGAATAGAAGAGACCAGGATCATTCTTGACCCTGAATGATTAATCCTGAATTTTATTTCATCAGGATTCAGTTTGACCGACAGCGGAACATTAACCGCACCAGCGTAAAGAATTCCCATTTCACCTATAACCCAGCTGTTGCGACCTTCCGAGATCAGACTTATTCTATCACCCTTTTTTATTCCCAGTTTTATGAGTCCTGCAGCAAATTCGTAAACCTGTTTTCTTGTCTCACCGTAAGTTGTACCTTCATATTTATCGTTTGGCTTTTCCCACAGATAAACATTATTACTGTATTTCTCAACACTTTCTTCGAAAAATTGTATTAACGATTTCATCAGTCAGGTTTTTACGATTATCTGAAAATAGTCTCTTCTCTGTCGGCTCCGACAGATACCATTGTTATTGGTACTTCGGTCTGTTTCTCAATAAATTCTATATATTTTTTAAGGGCTGAAGGCAGTTCACTGAATTCGCTATACCCAGTTATATCATCTGTCCATCCTTCAAGTTCCGTATAATCCGGTTCAATAATAGAATCGTCACTGAAGGGCAACTCGTCGCAGATTTGGCCATCAATTTTATATGACGTACATATTTTAATGGTTTTGAACCCTGACAAAACATCTGCTTTGGTCATGAAGAGTTTAGTTATTCCATTTATCATAATAGCATATTTCATCGCTGGCAGATCGAGCCATCCACAACGTCGGGGTCTTCCGGTTGTTGAACCGAATTCATGGCCAATATTTCTTAAATTAGCTCCGACATTGTCAAATAGTTCAGTTGGGAACGGTCCGCATCCTACCCGGGTACAATATGCTTTAAATATTCCGAAGATATCGCCGATGCGTTTTGGTGAAATACCTAGACCCGTACACGCGCCGGCACTTATTGTATTTGAGGAAGTAACGAAAGGATAAGAACCGAAATCCACATCCAGCATAGTTCCCTGTGCACCTTCTGCAAGAATTTTTTTCCCTTTTCCGGCAAGCTCATTGACAAGGTATTCGGTGTTTGATATTTGAAATTTTTTCAGCATTTCAATTCCTTCAAACCAGCCTTTTTCATACTCTTTCAGATCGAATTTGAAATCGTAGCTTCTCAGTATATTCATATGGCTGTTCAGGTGATCATCATACTTCTGTCTGAAATCTTCCTTAAGGATATCACCCACTCTGAGACCGTTACGGCTTGTTTTATCTGTATAAGCAGGACCAATTCCCTTTAGCGTTGAACCTATTTTGGAGTTACCTTTACTCGATTCGTAGGCGGCGTCCAGTACTCTGTGGCTGGGCAGAATAAGGTTTGCCTTATTGGAGATTATAAGTCTTTTTATAAGTTCCACGACCGGAGGACCCAATTCTTCGATCTCCTTTCTGAAAACGGCAGGATCGATTACCACTCCATTTCCTATAATATTCAGTTTATCAGGATGAAAAATACCTGAAGGTATGAGGTGAAGTACATGTTTTACATTATTAAACTCGAGGGAATGACCCGCATTTGGACCACCCTGAAAACGGGCAATAACATCATAAACCGGACTTAAAGCATCAACTATTTTACCCTTTCCTTCATCCCCCCACTGCAGTCCTAACAGTATGTCAATGTTCATATTAGATAGATATGATAATTTTTAAAAATGCTTTACAAGGTACTAATTAATTATTGAAATCTTACTTATAAAAGGCTTGATATAAATTCTTTTAACTATATATGATAATTCAATAATTCAATTAACGTAAATATTTAAAAATGACTGTATTATATTTTTTTAATTGTTAAAATAGTTTTAATTTTGAATAAGAATTTATGATTCTTTTTAATAGCCTGACTTATGATAGGAAATCAAAGACTCTGTTTTTTGATGATCATTCTATTCATGATATTAGGACAATCGGATGTTTTGTCTCAGGTTAATGTAACTGATTATCAATCCAGAATATTTCTTCTTAAACTTTATGATGGTTCTACTGTTAAAGGGAAAATTGTTTCGGAAGATGCTTTGGAGATTAATCTGACTACAGAAAATATTGGAACGATTACTATAAAAAAAGACCAGATAAAATCTTTGGTTCCTCTGGATTCGTTAAATTATAAAAAAGGGAAATACTGGTTCCCTAATCCAAATTACTCCCGTTATTTCATTAGTCCTGGAATACAACTAAAAAAAGGGGATGGTTATTATCAGAATATTGACATTTCAATTAATACGGTAAGTTATGGTGTAACAAATTTTTTAAGTATTGGAGGAGGTCTTGAGTTATTTTCCACTTTAAGCGGACATCCGATTTTTATTTTAATGCCAAAACTAGGATTTAAAGTCGGAAAATCTGTCTGGGTTGGTGGTGGAATTATTTATTTAAATGCGCCGGAGGTACTGGCTGATTTCAGAGGTCTGGGAATAGGTTATGGGTCTGTAACATTTGGTAATGAAAATAGTAATTTATCAATTGGAGCCGGATGGGGATTTGTTGGAACAGTCTGGTCCAAAAAGCCTATTTTAGCTTTAAGCGGTATGACAAGAGTATCGAGAAGAATCGGATTGATAACTGAAAACTGGCTCATTCCCGGCTATTCTATTTTTTCATATGGATTGCGTTTTATGGGTGAAAAAATTTCAATTGATTTGGGACTTGTTAACAGTAAGGATATAATAAATGAATTTCCTCTTGGACTCCCTGTTTTTCTTGATTTTGTCCTTAAATTCTGATAACAAGCTGCAAAATCAAGGTTACTGCAACATCAGTTGTGAGTAACATTTAACCAACTGAAAGTTTATATTATCCTTTAGAGAGATCTTCTTTTATTGTAGAGATAAATATATTATTCTTTGGATTTATTTTCAATATTACCATATATGTAAAGCGAATGATAAAGAGGAGTGAAGTTGTGTAATTCGCTTGCGGTATTAATTATCTCATGAATCCTCGGGTCGCAGAACTCTATAACTCTACCTGTTTCAATGTCAATCAGATGATCGTGTTGTCCGCACTGGTATGCCCTCTCAAACTGGGCAATATTCTTTCCGAACTGATGTTTTATAACCAGGTTACAATCCAGGAGTAACTCAATTGTATTATATAAAGTCGCTCTGCTCACCCGGTAGTTTTTATTCTTCATAAAAATATAAAGCGACTCAATATCGAAATGACCTGACCGTGAATAGATCTCATCAAGAATAGCATATCTTTCAGGTGTTTTCCTATGCCCTTTCTTTTCGAGATATTCAGTGAAGATCTTCTTTACAGTTAACTTGGTATCATCACTAATCATATTTGGTCTAATTTAAGATAATAGCAAAAGTATGCAAATTTCCCGGATATCGGGGATTGAATTCACTGAAAATTTAATTTGTAAAATCTTCTACTCTTTTCACATTTTCAATACCATTGATATTGGATATTTTGAGTATCAGATTGTTCAAATCTTTTATATGGTGAACATATAAGTCAATTGTTCCTTCAAAAATTCCGTTATTAACGGAAATATTAATTCTCGTCATGTTTACCTTAAGTTCTGCCGAAATAATATTCGTGATATCATTTACCAGGCCGATCCTGTCGATACCTGTCATACTTATTCTGGCAATGAAAGAAACGAGTTTATGAATAGCCCATTTGACTGCAATTATCCTGTTTCCTTCATTAGACATTATCCTTATAGCGACCGGACATTTGGGTTTATGTATAATAATTGTTCCTTCCGGCGAATGGTAACCTGTAACTTCGTCGCCCGGAATAGGATTGCAGCATTTTGCAATTTCGTACGATTGTTCTGCGTTATCAACATTTTCCCTGAGAAGGAAAGGGACATTTTTATCCATACTTCCCTGTGATACCTCTGTATCCTTTTTCTCTTTTTTCGATCCGATCAACTTTAATTCCCAGTACTTTATAACGTTTTTGGATGGGTTCTTCTTAATTGCTTTCTTTATATTGTCAAGGTTGATACTTCCGAGACCGACTCCCGAATATAATTCCTCTTTATTCGGGACATCATATGAGAGAGCCAGCGATTTAAGGATTTCATTGCTAGAGGTAATTCCGATTTCCTTAAGTCGGGACTCAAGAATTTCCATGCCTTTCTGGATACTGTCTTTCGAATCAATCCTGAGTGCATTTTTAATAGCCTCTTTGGCTTTTGATGTCCTGACAAAAGAAAGCCATTCAAGGTCAGGTTTGGCAATATCGGATGTAATTATTTCAACCTGATCGCCACTCATCAGGATAGAGCTTATAGGATTAAGCTTATAATTTATTTTTGCGCCGATTGCTTTATTCCCAATCTCAGTGTGTATTTCATAAGCAAAATCGAGTGCAGAAGCTCCTTTGGGAAGGCTGACAAGAAAACCTTTTGGTGTGAAGACCATTATTTCTGATGAGAAAAGGTTCATTTTAAATTCGTCAAGAAACTCAACAGGGTCCTCATGTGGATTCTCGAGCATTATACGGATCTTTTTAATCCATTTATCGAGCTCACTCTCCTGAGCATCATCTCCTTTATATTTCCAATGAGCGGCATAGCCTCGTTCTGCTATCTCATCCATGCGTTTGCTTCTTATCTGAACTTCAACCCATTGACCTTCGGGACCCATTACTGTAACATGTAATGCTTCATATCCATTTGGTTTTGGACGGCTTACCCAGTCGCGTAACCTGTCGGGTTTAGGCATATAAGAATCGGTAATGATCGAATAGATATTCCAGCATTGCGTTTTTTCAGGAATACCGGCTGCCGGTTCGAATACTATCCTTATTGCAAGAACATCATAGATTTCTTCAAAAGGAACATTTTTTGCCTGCATCTTCTGCCATATAGAAAAGATAGATTTTGGTCTGCCGCTTATATCAAACTGCAAACCCGATACAGTGAGTTTTTGAATGATAGGTATTGAGAACTTATTTATCAGAGAGAGATTCTTTTTTTCACTATGTCTAAGTTTCGAAGAAATTTCCTCATAGATATGGGGTTGACGGAATTTGAAGCTCAGATCTTCCAGTTCACTTTTAATAGCATATAATCCAAGTCTTTGGGCGAGAGGAGCATAGAGAAAAATTGTTTCACCGGCCACTTTCATCTTTTTATATTCAGGCATTGAGTCGAGGGTCCTCATATTATGCAGACGGTCAGCGATTTTTATAAGAATAACCCTTAGATCGTCGGAAAGAGTAAGAAGCATTTTCCTGAAGTTCTCAGCCTGCAGAGAAGAAGAGTTTTCCTTATTATAAGTACCGGATATTTTTGTCAGTCCATCAATTAGAGAGGCTATTTTAGGATCGAAATCCCTGGTAACATCTTCGAGTGAATATTCAGTATCCTCAACAACATCATGCAGAAGAGCCACCGCAATTGATTTGGCACCCAGCCCTATCTCACGGTTTACAATTTTTGCAACGGAAATAGGATGAATGATATAAGGCTCACCTGATTTACGGCGCATATTCCAGTGAGCATCATTTGCTATTTTGAATGCTTTGTCAATAAGCTCCCTATCCCCCGGTTTGCCACACCTTAGAAGATTGTTAATTAGGCTATCATATTCTGCCTGAATACGGTTTCGGTCTTCTTCATCAAAAATATCCTTGTTCCCCATAAAATAACTACGCAGCAAGTTGTTATCTAAGTTACAAATATAGCGAATTTGGCTTAAAGTTGTTAGCTTAAAACCAGGTTTACGGATCAAAATTTCAATCATCTGTGAGTTAACTACTCCTGAGGCAATACTTAACTCTGCCGTGAGCCTTCATTTGATCAGGAAGTAGGAGAAAGGGGCCGGGAGAATGATAAATCATTTAAATGGGTCGTTTTACTTGTCAGTAATTATAGTAATGGTTCCGGTCTTTGAAATAATCTTCCCCGTAGGAGTAGTTAATTTTAGAAACCATAAGCACACTCCCTGAGGTTGTTGCTTCCCATTTTGTGTACCATCCCATTCTTCATGATAATCTCTGGTATCAAATAAAACATTTCCCTTTCTGTCGCTGATGATGAGATGGTATTCCAGTGGCGTAAATGACAGAACTGGTCCGAAAAGATCATTCTTCAGATCATTATTTGGAGTGAAAACGTTTGGAACTGTAATTATTTCTGTAGGAGAGGTGCAAGTTTCAGAAGATATACTTTCACCGGAAATACCATAAGGATTGAGTATCTCAGATGCTGTGACATAGAAACAAACCTCAGATCCTGTTATTTCGTACATTATTTGTCGATATCCCGCTATGAAAAAGGTATCCGAAGGCGCTATTTCAGCTTTTTCTTCAAATCCTTTTCCTGTGTTTATAAATAATTTGTATGATGCAACGGTTCCCAACCAGGTTTTATACGGATTCCATGAGAGAACAATATTATCTCCCGTTCTGTCTGAAGACAGTACCATGTTAGACGCGATATTTGAAATGGTGACAGGAAGATTGCAACTGTTAACTGCTGAAAGCCTGTAATAATTAATAACGTTGGTCTTAGCCTGATTGTCAATATAAACGACTTTTCCATTGGCTGAAACAGGTTGGGATATCTCCTGAAATACACCAGTCGAACCAATCTTCTTTTCGAGGCTGAATTGTTTTATCTCCGATAACGGATCAATTGAAAAGGACAGGGCCACTTTACCATCAGAGTTTATAGTTGCCTGATCAGCGTTAACCCAAAGGGGAGGTCTTTCCATCCTGGTTGAAAGACACATTCTGTTTGAGGTGGAATTGTTTCCGTTTTCCAGATTAGCACGAACCACAAAACAGTACTCTGCATCGATTATAAAATCATTAATAGTAAAGCTTGTATCAGCGGTGCTCACATTTCCTGTTTCGGTATAGTTACCACCGTTCACAGAAATTAAAACAGAATAGCTTGTTACTTTTTCAGGTAAAGATGGATAGCTATTCCACGATACAATAATCTTTTTCAAACATGTATCGATCGAAACATTTTCAAAGATAGAATTAAGGACATTTGAAAAAATACTTGTACATCGTGGTAGCCTCATAGCTGAAATCACATAAGAAACACTAAAGTATTTTGTTACAGTGCTCGACAATGTATAACTTGTTGCTGCAGGATCCCATATAGTATCAATTGCCATTCCATCTCCGTTTTTATAAGAATACAGCACGTATGCTGCAATATTGGCTGAGGGACCCGGAGTCCATTCAAATTTTGTATAACCTGTTTCCGGCTCTACGGAAACAGAAGTTAATACAGGAGAAAACGGAGGATCTGTAATGCAGTCTGTCTGGGAAAATGCGCTTCCCGACCAGAAACTTAAGAGAATTATGATAATATAAAAATGCTGGTTTTTCATTCAGCACCAACTGTTATTTCATAAAGATCATCAACATCATAATACGTTCTGGCCAGTTCAATTATTTCGTCAGGTTCAATTGTTTTTATTTTTTCAGCAAGCCTGTAATAATAACCATTATCAAGGCCGAATTCCCAGGCTGATCTGAAACTTTCGGCCAATGCAAAAGGTCCATCGAACATTCTAACCATCTCACCCGACATATAATTTCGTATAACCGCCATCTCTTCTTTCTCAACGGGTACGTTTTGCAGGAGCCTTATCTCCTTATAAATTTCCTCAATCGCTTTTTGATTGTTTTTCTGACCTACCTCTGTTGAGATCACTTTATAGCCAGACAAATCAAGCGAAGTCAGTGATGAACTTACGCCATATGTGTATCCCTTCTCTTCACGAATGTTTTTCATTAAACGGGAACCAAAATATCCCCCAAGGATAGTATCCACAACCTTCAGACCCGGATAATCTGTATGTCTTTTATTTATGGTTACCGAGCCTATTCTGATTGCATTCTGAACTGTTCCGGATTTATTGATATGGACTTTTTTTAATTTACCACCTCTAAGGAAATTAACAGGATCTTCTTTCTTTATTTCTCCGGAACCGGCATTCCCAAAGTATAAATCAAGCAGTTCGGTCGTTCTACTGTGTATTTTACCCGAAATAATAACTGCCATCTTTTCCGGATTATAATATTTTGAATGGAAATCCTTCAGACGGGAAGGTGATATGTTTTCAAAATCCTGCTCTGTAATCTGATAACCATAGGGATGATTCTTCCCAAAGAGAGATTCAAAAAACTGATCCATAGCAAGGTTCTGAACCTTTTCTCTGTTCACGAGGTACCAGCGAAGCCGCTTTTTCATCAGTGAATTGAGTTCCGGTTCAGGAAAAACAGGACGAAACAATATCTCACGGCTTAGTTCCAGAACCTTTTCAATATGTTTGTTCAGGAAAAAGAGAACAATTCCTGCACTATCCTTTTCAGCTGACTGGTTCAGGAAAATACCGTAATAATCGAGCAACCTGTTAAGTTCTTCCGAACTGTAATTCTGCGATCCTTCGGAAAGCATCATGTTACAGGTGGAAGACAGAAGTGGCAGATACTCTTTAACCTGGCCCGCTTTGAAAATAAATTCAAGACGCATAATATCCTCCGTGCCGGCTTCGATCAGATAAGCAGGCACCCCGTTATTCAGTTTTAATGACTTAGCTTCAGGAATAACTACCTTTTCGACCGGGAAGACCGGTGGTTGTACTCTTAGCAGATTATTCATCATTTCTCTTTTCGGGTTGATATGTACTTAATGGTACAGCAATTAGAGGGAATAAAATATCTTTTAATTGCATCAATTACACTTTCGTGACTGACGTTTCTATACGAATGAACCTCATTATTTATTAATCCGGGGTCTCCCAGAAGTTCAAAAAATGAAAGATTAGCGGCCTTATTAAGAATACTTGTATTTGAAAAGACCGTCGAAGATTCAAATTTATTCTTAACTTTTTCCATTTCATCTTTGATATCATTCCGGCTCAGTAATCCATTAATTACCTCATTTACTGATTTCTCAGCGAGCTGAATATCTACACCCTTCATGAGTTTACCCTGCACAATTATAAGTCCAGGGTCAATATCTGCAGTCAGATAAGCATTTATCTCGCTGAACAATTTCTTTTCTCTTACAAGTTTTGTATGTAATCTTCCTGATTCTCCTCCTGCCAGGAGATCAGTAATCAGATCAAGGGTATAAAAATCTTTACTTTTCCTGGGACCGATATGCCAGACCTTATACAATGCAGTTGAGGGTACATCTCTTTCAATAGACAGAGTTCTTTCCTGTGTCTGTTCGGGTTCGGAAGGCAGGTTTCTCACTGGTATCACTCTTTTTTCAATTGTGCCAAACCACTTCTGAGAAAGTTTGAATGCCAGATCATATTCAATGTTGCCGGTGAGTGCAAGTATTGCATTGTTTGGGGCATAATGTGAAAAGAAAAAACGCTTAACCTGTTCAAGGTCAGTGTTTTTTATGTGAGCCATGTCCATTCCAATTGTCGGCCATCTGTAAGGATGAACTTTGTATGCCAGAGGTCTCAGTTTTAAGATCGCATCTCCATAAGGTTGATTGAGATAGCGTTGGTTGAATTCCTCAATGACAACATTTTTCTGGTTATCAAGATTCTTCTGAGAGAAATCAAGTTCAAGCATTCTGTCTGATTCAAGCCAAAAACCTGTTTCAATATTTTCGGAGGGGATTGTAAGATAGTAATTGGTAATATCATTATTTGTAAATGCATTATTTTCACCTCCGACGAGTTGCAGCGGAGTGTCGAAATCAGGAGCATTCACTGAACCGCCAAACATCAGATGTTCAAAAAGATGTGCAAACCCGGTCATTGACGGATTCTCGTCCCTTGATCCGACGTCATACAGTATGTTCATCGCGATAAGAGGAGTCGATTTATCTTCGTGTACCAGAACCCTTAATCCATTTTCAAGTAAAAATCTTTTATAGTTTATCATACCTCGTAACTTCAATTATAAGAAATGGATAGGCACCTGTTTGGAATAATACCAGGTGACAAACTTAATTAAAAATCAGTGAAGGTTTAGTATTGTTTTTATATTTGCATAATTATGTTCAGAAATCGTTTTTTCAGAGGAATACTTCAACAAAACCTTTTTGAAATTGGTCAGGTTAAATTAGTGTACTTTCTTAGTCTGGTTGTGGGATTACTGAGTGCCTTAGCTGCCGCTTTGCTTAAGTATTCGATTCATTATACGCATAAAATACTGACTGAAGGGATTACGGCAGAGTCGGGAAAGTATCTATATCTTGCTTATCCCATGATCGGTATGTTCATGACATTTTTATTTGTCAGGTACATAGTTAAGGATAATATCGGGCATGGGATCAGCAGAATACTTTTTTCCATATCCCGACGAAAGAGCCACCTTAAGACACATAATACCTGGACTTCAATAATTGCAAGTACTCTCACTATCGGTTTTGGTGGCTCGGTTGGAGCTGAAGCACCGATAGTTTTAACCGGATCCTCAATTGGTTCTGCAGTGGGGCGGTTTTTTAAATTGAATTATAAAAACATTACCCTGCTTATTGGATGCGGAGCAGCAGGAGCTGTTTCTGGTATTTTTAAAGCTCCAATTGCAGGAATCGTATTTACTCTCGAAATACTGATGCTCGATCTTACAACATCCTCTATCGTACCGCTTTTAATCTCTTCTGTGACAGCTGCAACAGTTGCTTATTTTCTGATGGGTGATAAAGTACTTTTTTCCTTCAACGTAGTCGGAGGTTTTAATATTTCAAATATTCCGTGGTATTTGCTGTTAGGTGTTATCTCCGGACTAATATCTCTCTATTTTTCGAAAATGACACTCTTTCTGGAAGAAAGGTATAATGAAATAAAAAATTCTTATTTGAGGCTTATTCTGGGTGGTATTGTTCTTGGAAGCCTGATTTACCTCTTTCCTCCATTCTACGGTGAAGGGTATGATACTATAATGTCGCTGCTCCAGGGAAATACGGATTTTGTTTTTACTAATACTCTTTTCAGTCAGTATTCAGGTAACTTTCTGGTGATCATTCTATTCATGTCGGGACTGGTTTTGCTTAAAGTAATTGCCAGCAGCTCAACAAACGGAGCAGGAGGAGTAGGAGGGATATTTGCACCAACTTTATTTATTGGAGGCATAAACGGATACCTTGTCGCGAGCCTGTTAAAAAAATTCATAAATATTGATTTGCCTGATAACAGGTTTGTTCTTGTTGGTATGGCTGGTATGATGGCTGGAGTTATGCATGCACCTCTTACTGCCATATTCCTGATAGCGGAGATAACGGGAGGGTATAATCTTCTTATACCTCTTATAATC
>Ga0302284_1000435_pt1 | contig 19757 bp, 11 predicted proteins | sample III_Fen_E2_1_FD_198760 | JGI IMG/M metagenome (GOLD analysis project Ga0302284, IMG submission 198760) | Peat permafrost microbial communities from Stordalen Mire near Abisko, Sweden - III_Fen_E2_1 | ecosystem: Environmental > Terrestrial > Soil > Wetlands > Permafrost | place: Sweden: Abisko...
TATTGTTTAGTGTGAAGTTTGCAGGATCAAATTTCAGATAAAAAAACAGATAAAGGCCGGATAACATCATCCATACACCTCCTGAGATAAAAAACCTGTCCCATCTTATCTTTCCAGTCCCGTTGATAGTTATTCCGAGAGTCCGGCCATTTAAAGGTTTAACCAGGAGGATGAAAGCTACTAAACCTGCTATGAATGGAAAGATCATCATAATAAATCCTGCCTCCGGGTTAAGCCCGATCACACTAAAATCATTAGGGTTAGCAGCAAGTTGCGAAAATACAGCCGGATTTGAAGCTGATTTAATCAACATGGCAATAAGTAGCGGTACAGCCCCGATTGTATTTGCCACGATAAAAACGACAGCAAACATTAGAAAATATCTCCAGAAGTTGTTTTTGCTTTTTAATGTTGATTCAAGATGGTTCATAGTAAAATATTAATTTCTTTCAGAATTCAGAACTTGCCCGTTTCGGATAATCTATGGAGTAATGAAGACCAACACTCTCATGACGGTTTTTCGCCATTTTGATAATAATATAACCAACATTAATCAGATTTCTTAGTTCACAAATCTTCTTTGAGATGAGTGATTTTTTATACAGCCTTTCTGTCTCTTCGTACAATATATCAAGACGTACCATGGCTCTTTCAAGTCTTATGTCGGACCGTACTATTCCAACATAATTACTCATAATCATTTGTACCTCTTTGCAGCTCTGGGTAATGAGTACCATCTCCTCGAGATGAGTCGTACCTTTATAATCCCATTCAGGTATTCGTTCTTCAAATGGCAGCTCCTTCAACCTTGTTCCCGAATGGATGGCTGCCCGGTAAGCATAAACTGCAGCTTCGATAAGTGAATTGGATGCCAGTCTGTTAGCTCCATGCAGCCCTGTAGATGATGCTTCACCCAGAGCGTAGAGTCTGTCTATATTACTTTGTCCGTCAATATCAACTTTAATACCGCCGCAAGAATAATGGGCGCAGGGAACTACAGGTATCATATCCTTTGTTATGTCTATTCCGCGTTCAAGGCAATGTTCAAAAACATTCGGAAAATGGTCCTTAAGCCCTTCCTTATTCAAGTGAGTACAATCGAGCCATACGTGATCATCTCCCCATATTTTCATCTCATTATCTATGGCCCTGGCAACGATATCTCTTGGAGCAAGCGAACCTCTGCTGTCATACCTGTTCATAAACTTTTCCCCTGAAAGATTCTTCAAAACTGCTCCATAGCCACGTAAAGCTTCTGTAATAAGGAATGAAGGTTTTCTTTCGGGATCGTACAATGAAGTAGGGTGAAACTGAATGAACTCCATATTCTCAATGGTCCCTTTTGCTCTGTAAACCATAGCTACTCCATCGCCGGTAGCAATTTCAGGATTCGTGGTAGTAAGATATACGTTTCCTATTCCCCCTGTTGCGACAATTGTCACTTTTGAAAGAAGTGTTATTACTTTCTGGTTAACAAGATCAGCTACATAGGCACCAAAACACTTTATATCAGGATAATTTCTTTTAACTACTTCGCCAAGATGGTGTTGTGTGAGCAATTCGATAGCAAAATGGTTTTCAAGAATTTCGATCCTGGCTTCATTCCTAACCCGTTCCATTAAAGTCATTTGGATACTTTCTCCGGTTTTATCCTTATGATGGAGTATCCGGTATTCAGTGTGTCCGCCTTCCTTTGCAAGATCGTATGTGCCGTCTTCTTTTTTATCAAATGAGACACCCATATCAATAAGATCTTTAATCCTGGCAGGTGCCTCCTGAACTACCATTCTTACAACTTCCTCATTACAGATTCCTCCTCCGGCAATCAGTGTGTCACTTATATGTTTCTCAAAATTATCAGGTTCACTGAATACCGCTGCAATTCCCCCTTGTGCATATCTGGTATTTGTATCTTCAAGGTTTGCCTTGGTTACAACGGTAACTTTCCCGTATTTCATAGCCTGAAGAGCAAAAGTGAGCCCGGCTATGCCGGAACCAATAACCAGAAAATCTGTTCTCTTTTTCATAATGCCTGAATTCAAAACAAGGGGCAAAGATACAAATTGATATTAACACCCCCCAAACCACTTTGTTTAACCCAAGTTTTTAAATTACTTTTGCCTTCCGCTAAAGTAAAATAAAACAAAGATGGCTCAGGAAGATAATTTTAAGAAACTGGTTGCTCATTGCAAGGAATATGGATATGTTTTCCCCTCGAGTGAGATCTACGACGGCTTAAGTGCTGTGTATGATTACGGCCAGTATGGGGTTGAACTGAAAAACAATATCAAGAAATACTGGTGGGACAGTATGGTCCTGCTCAACGATAATATCGTGGGTCTCGACTCAGCAATATTTATGCATCCAACGATATGGAAAGCCTCAGGACATGTTGATGCATTTAATGACCCGCTCATTGACAATAAAGATTCTAAAAAAAGATACAGGGCTGATGTGCTTATTGAAGAGCACATGGCAAAGATCGATGAAAAGATTTCCAAAGAAGTAGATAAGGCAAGGGAAAGATTTGGTAAAGCATTCGATGAAAAGAAATTCAGGGAGACAAATCCCCGGGTTCTGGCAAACCAGATAAAAATAGATGAGCTGAATGCGAGGTTTTCGAAAGCACTTAATGAAACCAATCTGGTTGAACTAAAACAGATTATTATTGATAATGAAATTGTCTGCCCGATATCAGGTACACGTAACTGGACCGATGTAAGACAGTTTAATCTGATGTTTGCTACAGAGATGGGCTCAACTTCGGAAGGAGCTAATAAAATATATCTGCGTCCTGAAACAGCTCAGGGGATATTCGTCAATTTTCTTAATGTGCAGAAGACCGGCAGGATGAAAATCCCGTTCGGGATTGCACAGATAGGTAAAGCGTTCCGTAATGAGATAGTTGCCCGGCAGTTTATCTTCAGGATGAGGGAATTTGAACAGATGGAGATGCAGTTCTTTGTTCAGCCAGGCAGTGAACTTGAGTGGTTTAAAAAATGGAAAGAGACACGGATGAGATGGCATCAGGCTCTTGGTTTCGGTAGTGAGAATTACCGTTTCCACGACCATGTAAAACTTGCTCACTATGCTAATGCTGCTACGGATATTGAATTTAAATTTCCGTTCGGATTCAAAGAGGTCGAAGGAATACATTCAAGAACAGACTATGACCTGAAACAGCACCAGGAATATAGTGGCAAAAAGATGCAATATTTCGATCCTGAAAAAGGTGAATCATATATTCCTTATGTAATAGAAACCTCAATCGGTGTTGACAGGATGTTTCTGCAGGTGATCTCTGCTGCATACCAGGAGGAGGAATTAAAGAAAGAAGATGGCAGCGCTGATATGCGTGTGGTGCTCAGGTTACCTTCATTTCTGGCACCTGTAAAACTGGCAGTTATGCCTCTGGTAAAGAAAGACGGTCTTCCGGATATTGCGGAGAAAATTGTGCAAGACCTTAAATTTGATTTCAACTGTCAGTACGACGATAAAGACTCCATCGGCAGAAGATACAGGCGCCAGGATGCAATCGGCACACCATATTGTATAACAATCGATCATCAGACTCTTGAAGACAAGAGAGTTACGATCAGGTATCGTGACTCTATGGCCCAGGAAAGAGTAAGTATTGAACAACTCAAGGATATAATCAAGGAAAAGGTATCTATTCAGAGCTTGTTAAAAAAGCTTTAAAATGAATAAGGTCCTGATAGTCACTTACTACTGGCCGCCAAGCGGCGGCGCCGGAGTACAGCGATGGCTCAAGTTTTCAAAGTATCTCCCTGACTTTGGATGGGATCCTATTATACTTACCGTAGATTCTGAGTTTGCTGCATATCCGGTTACCGACTTTTCTCTGGAGGCAGATCTATCATCATCAGTTAAGATTTACTCTACTCCTGCTATAAACTATTTCAGAATTTATAAGAAAGACAAATCAAAGATCCCCACTGCAGGTTTTGCAAATAGTGTTGATAATTCATTTAAAGGAAAGATCCTTCGGTTCATAAGAGGCAATTTTTTTCTTCCCGACCCAAGAAAAGGCTGGAACAAATACGCATTTAAAAAAGCATGCCAATTAATTGAAACCGAAGGAATAAGAAATATTATTACTACAAGCCCGCCTCATTCAACACAACTTATCGGTTTAAAGATCAAAAAGAAATATCCTGCACTGAACTGGATTGCAGATCTGCGTGATCCCTGGACCGATATTTACTATTATAAACAGTTCTATCCTACATTTATCTCCAGATGGATCGATCTGAGGTATGAAAAAAACGTTCTCAGAAACGCGGATAAAATAATAACAGTAGGTGATTCACTGAAGAACTTGTTTTCGATGAAAGTAATGGGAGTAGAATCCAAAACTGAGGTGATAACCAATGGTTTCGATGAAGATGACTTTTCAGGAAGCAGAGCAGACAACCCAGCGAGATTTACTGTTACCTATGTCGGCACTCTTTCAGATATTTACCCGATTGAAGGTTTTCTCAATGCCCTTAAAATCTTTAAAGAAAAAGGGAATGAATTCATGTTAAGGTTTATTGGAACAGTTTCGCAATATCAGAAAGACCTTATTCAGTCCAAAACCGGGAATTCCATTCTGGAATTCATCCCATATGTTGATCATTCTGAAGCCATTTTATATATGCTTCAGACTACTGCCCTGTTGCTTATCATACCTGACCATCAAAGCCGTAAAAGCATTCTCACTGGAAAACTTTTTGAATACTTAGCTTCCGGGAAACCAATAATCTGCATTGGTCCTGTTGACGGCGATGCTGCCGTTATTATTAGCAATACCGGACACGGAATAACATTCTCATATAATGATTCCAAAGGAATTTCTGAATATTTATCGTCTCTGATCTCCGATAATTCTATTTCAGAAAAGATGTCTCCGGGATCTTTCAGCAGGAGAGAATTAACTAAAAGGATCATTCCGCTCTTTTCGAACTTCAATTAATAGAACATTCCATTTTAGTCCTTCACACCTTTTTATTTTTACCTTTAACATACTTTTATAATCTCAAGATTGATTTACTGAAAGTGAATTATGAAGATAGGAATTGTCGTCGATAATGAATTGAACCATGATATCCGTGTTCTCAGGGAAATAGGGATTCTGAAGGAACAGGGGTTTGAAATCTTTGTATTATGTTTTGGCTTTTTCAAGACATACAAAGATCCGGTTAATCAGATTCAGGTTACCAGAATAAACATACCCGGAAAATTCAAAGACATATTATTTTTTTCTCTTAATACCATTCCCTTGTATGAATGGCTCTGGGCATCAGAAATTAAAAAATTTATTCTTCATAATGGCCTCGACTTCCTGCATGTACATGATCTTTATATGGCCAGGTCGGCATATAATGGAATAAAAAGGACAAAATTTAAGATCCCTCTGATACTTGATCTTCATGAAAATTACCCATTTACAGTTACTACTTACAACTGGACTAAGGGTTTCATGAGGAGGCTTATTTCACGTCCGGAAGATTGGAAGAATAAGGAGCGTGAATATTTAAATTATGCAGACCGGATAATTGTTCTGAGTAAAGATTTCAGAGATGAGTTGTTAAGGCAGTATCCTGAGCTGAGAGAAGATACTTTCGCTGTATTACCGAATTTCCCTGATCTTTCGCAACCGGAATATAATAGTGTAGAAGTCGTCACGAATCCTTTTAAACAGGGATTTCCAATAATTTTCTACTATGGGGTAATTGCAGAAAGGAGAGGCATTTTTGATGCTCTCGGAGTTTTTACTGACCTGTTAAAAGATGGTTATGCTGTTAATTTCCTTCTTATTGGTCCGGTAGATAAAAAAGATAAATCACTTTTTACCGAGCTCACCAGTTTGGACCTGTTATCAAATCGTATTCATTATATACCTTGGATAGATTCAAAAAAATTCCCGGGCTATCTTCGGATTTGTGATATCTGTCTTGCGCCTTTTCATAAAAACCCGCAACACGAATCGGGAGTAGCAAACAAAATTTATGATTATATGCTTGGAGGGAAACCTGTAATTGCCTCAAACTGTAAACCACAACAGGATCTTATTGAAAAGCATGATTGCGGGCTAATCTTTGAAAACATGCCAGAGTTTCGTGATGCACTAATCAAACTTCTTAATGACAAGCCATTAAGAGAAAGAATGGGGGAAAACGGAAGAAAGGCGATTCTGATGGAATATAGTACAGCATTTATCAAAAAGAATTTGATTTCCCTATATATTACATTTACCTTTAAACAGTAAGAAACTTTTGTGAATGTCAATTATAACGGTGGGCTAATAATAAAAGATTAATTAATGAATTGTAGTTTTTGCGTATTCTCTTATAATATCTGTTCTCTTTTAACTCAATAACAACCATATAGTATGAAAAATGGATCTATTTTTGTGAAATTGTTCGTTTTTATAGTGGTTCTAGCTCTGGTCTCTTGCCAAAAAAAGTATCATCCTCCTGTAATAAATGATCAGACCTTTTCAATTGATGAAAACAGTGTTGCAGGGACTCTCGTTGGACAGGTTTTAGCTTCTGATGAAGATGGACAGATAACATCATTCAAGATTAAAAGCGGCAATACAGATAATGCTTTTGATCTCTCCGAGACGGATGGAAAAATAACTATTACTAATGAAGATGCCATCGACTATGAGACCAATCCTGTTTTTACTTTATCTATAGAAGTAAAAAACAATAGAAATCTTACTTCGGTTGCGAACGTCTCCGTAAACCTTAATAATATTGAAATTCCAACGAACGGAATGATTCTTTATTTGCCTTTTAACGGGAATGTAAATGATCTGAGTCAGAGTGTAAATAATGGCATCGATAATACTTTGCATAATTATGTCACTGGTAAAAGGTCACAGGCACTGGATTTTAACGGAACTACAGATTATATCAAATTAACACATTCAATTAATTCACAGAACGGGCTTTCTTTTTCCTTCTGGCTTAAAACCCGGGGAGCGGTTGCTTCTGAGAATAATGGCTCAATAATAAGTAAATACAGTAAAACAAACGATACAAGATGTTTCATGGTTTATTCATTTGGATCAGGTACCGCCAAATATGATAACCGTCTCTCCGGAGCATTCTATTCAGATGGAACAACCTCAACTTACTATCATGATATGACAAAATCATATCTGGAACCAGCAGAGCTATCAGTTTATCCGAATGTATTATTGTGGACTATAACAAACCCTCAGCGGTTAGTGGTTGGAGAATGGACTCATTGTGTGGTTAATGTCACCCAAACGACAATTGAGACATGGATAAATGGTAAATTTTGTACTGCAAAAACCAGAGAGTACTCCTCATACTATAACAGCGATTACGAACCGGTACTCATTGGGAATAATTATGACATTGGAGATGGTTCCAATAATCATTTCAATGGAACTCTGGATGAGTTAAGAATTTATAACAGGGTATTAACAAATGATGAAATAAAAACTCTCTTCAAAGAATAATAAAAGGCACTTTCTTTAAATCAAATTTGTCTTTATATTCAAATACAGCTAAAATCTGTTTAAGTATTTATTTACCTGATCATACAACTGTGATGAGTATGGCAAACTAATCCAAATCTATCAGGTTGAAAATGTTAGTGGGTAATCAGAATTTTTACAATTATTGTCTGTATCGAATGCTAATTTTACCAGGTATAATTAATTTTGTACATTAAAACATGAGCATAGATGGATTATTCACATTTTATAATAACTCAATTTAATCTGCGAAATTTTCCATTGTCAAATAATCAAGATTACGAAAGTTGGTTGGCATGGACGAGAAAAAGAATAGAGCTATTTATTGAATATTGTTTACCTTCAATCATAAATCAAAGTTGTAAAACCTTTAAATGGTTAATATATTTTGATGCCGACACTCCTGAAGAATTTAATGCATTCTTAGACCACCTAAATTCATATTCTTTTATCATTATATGTTATAGTAAAGGCATTGAGGATTTTAATTTTACATATACCGAGGAAATTAAAAAGAGAATCGGAAGATCAGTAAAATGGGTTATTACAACGAGGATTGATAACGATGATTGCTTACACAGGGATGCTGTTGAAATAATACAAAAGAATTTATTAGAAAGACATGGTTTTTTAATATCACTTGCGTCGGGATACTTGCTAAATATTAAAGACAGAACTTTATCTCACTATTATTATCCGATGTCTCCTTTTATTACCATAATTGAAGCAAATAATGGTGACATAAAAGGAATTTTTGGAAAAGGTCATACAAAATATGATAGCCTTCGGCTATATGTTTTCAAAGAGCTATGGTTAGAATACTTTAATAAAAAAGCACGAAGATCGCGGTTCATTTTAAACAAACCGCTATGGATACAAACGGTTCATGGTGAGAATGTAAGTAATAGCTTTTACAGAGGATTGCCGGTAGTCAGAAAAACGGATCTCAGGGATTTCTCAATTAATTATTCAAACAATAAATTATCCATTACAATAATCGGAAAATATATTAATTATGTAATGTGGAAAAGATATCTGAAAAGCCTGATTATTAAAGTCATATTAAAGAAATAGCTAATAAATGAAAAAAACAGGTCCATATTTAAAAGAAAATTTCCCAAATATTTATTCTTTTCTCGTCGCAATCATAAATGCTCTTATCAGAATCGGAAAACCATATACAATTTATATCACTGACAGCCTGGGTGGAAGTTTTAAGAGTTATTTCATAAATTCCGACATGTCCGTCAAAATCTCAGATTTAAAATATAATCTTGATAAGGAATCTATTGAGACACTTGATGTTATAATACTGCGACTTCTGAATTATCCCGATGAGAGATATAAACATAAAACTTCAAAGCGTACGGAAATTATTGGCGGGTTATTGCATGTTGAAACAGACCTGTCAAAGAAAAACATAGACAAAAAACTAAAAATCTATAAGCGTGATTTAAGGTTTATTTCAAAACAGATTGAAGAGTCGGTATTTTATTATTATCATGGATTGAGTTTACTCCCCGAAACAATTGCTGAATATATAAAGGATAACGATTTTATTGATGCGGGAGCATATATTGGCGATTCCGCAATAGCTTTAAATGAATATCACTACAGAAAAATTTATTCAATTGAAATATCTCAGAAATCAATAGAAAAATATAAGATTAACCTGGCGGGAAATAATATTGGTACCAACAAATTTGAGATTATAAATATATGTATAGCCTCATCTGATGATAGACCAGATGTCAGATTTCCGGATACCGGCTCTTCAGGATTATCTATTCTAAGAAAAACAGGCAAATACGATGATATTTTAGTGGAGCAAAGGTCTCTTGATTATATAGTTGATAAATATAAAATAACCCCTCGTTTTATAAAAGCTGATATAGAAGGCAATGGACTTGAATTTGTTAGAGGAGCAAAAGAAACACTTATAAAATTCCGGCCTGTATTATCCATTGCAATATATCACAATCCTTATGAATTTTTCGAGGTTAAACCACTATTAGAGAAATTATTGGATGAGTATGTATTCCTGATAAGGAAATTATCATCCGGCATAAAGAATAATGAATGTCATTCAGAAGTTGTCTTGCTTGGATACCCAAAAGAAATTATCGGTTGATAATCTTAAGATTTTTACAAGAATTTGATATTAGAAAATTGTTCCGACTCCAATTAAAAGCTAAATAGTATCTTCGCAAAGATTTCATAATATTTTAAACGACTTACTATTGTTGATGCGATCCATGATTTTTTGTGAAATTTGGTGATATGTTAAATTCTATAAAAGTATCCTTAAAAGACACTCTTATTTATGGCCTTGGTAACATAGCCGTAAAAATCGTTGGATTACTTCTCATCCCATTATTTTCTAACCCTAAGTTTTTCTCAATTGAAGAATTCGGGGTGCTTGGTATTCTCGAGATTTCAGCTCTTGTATTAACGGCTTCAATGGCGTCAGCAATGCCTCAAAGCCTGACCCGATGGTTCTGGGATAAAGAACATAAAGAAAATCAAAAAGGTATTTTCTTTATGTCCTTTGCAACACAACTGGTTGTTTCTTTACTATTCTGCCTCTTTCTTATCCCGTTATCGAGGACATTCTCAGTTATGATATTTTCAAAACCTGACTGGTCGAGAGTCATAACATTTGTCATAATTGGTTCCGGGATACAGGCATTAAACAATATTACTAATACCCTGATGAGATTACAGTCCAAATCTGTTCTGTACACAACAACTAACCTGTTTAAACTCACCTTTGTATTATTCCTTTCTCTCTATTTTATTATATCAAAAAAGATGGGACTTGAAGGTTATTATCTTGCCCAGGCTATTGGTAATGCTCTTTTAGTCATAGCTCTTTCAGGTTATACTATTAAAAACTCGAGAATATTCTTTTCCAAAGATATTTTCAGGTCAATGAATGCCTATGGCTTTCCTCTGTTTCTGGCAAATATTTCAGCCGTTGCTTTAAATGTAGTAGACAGATATTCTCTTAATTCATCTGCCTTTCACAAATCTTCCCTGAATTCACTCGATGTTCTTAAATCTGTGGCGCTCTATACACTGGCTTTTAAAATAACAAGTGTCTTAAAGCTTGCTATCGTCGATTCTATGAAACTTGCCCTTGGTCCGATGATGATAAAGCGGATAGGTTCACCTGATATCAAGAGATTTTATTCCAAAGTTCTTTTATATTCATCTTATGTGCTGATGTTTGCTGTTATCGGAGTCTCATTATTCTCTTTTGAATTGATTAAAGTGATAGCAAAATCAAAGCAATTCTGGGATGCTGTTGTAATCATACCGATTTTGTCGATGTCAGTTGTTTTTGTCAATATGAAAGATCTTACGGTATATGGTCTGCATGTGGTTAAAAAAACCAGAATAATCGGTATGATAGTTGTTTTCTCAACACTTTTAAGCGTATGTCTAAACTATTTATTAATTCCGATATGGGATATTACCGGCGCTGCGTTGGCAACACTCCTGGCGCAATTTGTCTTCTGGCTGGTTTCTTACTATTATTCTCAGAAAGCATTTTATGTACCCTATGAAATAAGGAAAATATTTACTCTGGTAATTGTAGGAGCCGCTCTATCCTTTTCATGCCTGCTTCTGAACAAGATGGATCTCATTCCAAGGTTAATAATTAAGACCGGATGTCTGATAAGTTTCCCTTTTATCCTATATCTTTTCAAGTTTTACGAACCTGTCGAATTACAAGCCATCAGGGGGTTTACTTCAAAATGGTCCAATATTAAAAACCTGAAAGACAACCTGAAATCTCTAAAAGGGTTAACAGATGATGAGTAAAATCAAGAAAATTTCTCAAATAAATAATTGCATCCAAATACATATTTTTGTATCACTTTCAGCTTTATAATTTAAAAGACATCGCAATGCAAATAAAAGATAAACTCAGCCCTGTTCTGCCACATCTTATCGCAGTAATAATATTTATTGTTGTTTCTTTCGCATATTTTTATCCTGTTCTGGAAGGCAAAGAACTGAAAGCAAACGATTCCACGGTCTCTAAGATAAACTCCAGGGAAATCCACGATTTTCGGGAAAAGACAGGGCGGGAGCCTCTATGGACAAATTCTATTTTCAGTGGCATGCCTGCTTATCTTATTTCCACGAAATACCCCGGGAACCTGATTAAATATGCTGACTCATTTCTCAGGATATTTACAATGCCTGTTTCAGTGCTGTTCCTTTCCTTTTTAGGATTTTACATTCTGCTATTGATATTCGGGGTTGATCCATGGTTGTCCATAACCGGGGCATTGGCCTATGGTCTATCTTCGTTTTTCTTCCAGATTATTGGGGCCGGGCACAACACCCAGGCAATAGCGCTCGCGTACATGGCTCCGATGATCGGAGGAATATATTATGCCTACAGGCACGATGCAATTAAAGGAGCTTTGCTGACAGCTTTTTTCCTTGCTCTAGAAATCACGGCTAACCATCCTCAGATTACATATTATGCAATACTCTGTCTGTTGGTATTCGGTATTGTTGAATTTATATATTCCTGGAAAAATAAAACGATAGTCAAATTTCTCAAGACATCTGTTATATTAATAATCCCTTTTATTATTGCCATAGGCATAAACTTTGCAAGTCTCTACACAACTTACGAATATGGAAAATATTCTATAAGAGGGAAATCAGATCTGGTGGGTGAAAATAAAAATGTTACATCAGGTTTGAATAAAGATTATATTACTTACTGGAGTTATGGTGTTGATGAAACATTTAACCTTCTTATACCTAATTATAAGGGAGGATCGAGCCATCCGTTTGACCGCACTTCAGAAACTTTTAAGATATTACGTCAGAATAATAACCAGGATGCTGCCAATCAGCTTCAGAAATATTGGGGACCTCAGTCGGGTGGTACTGAGGGACCTCACTATGTTGGTGCAATCGTATTATTCCTGTTTGTTTTGGGGTTGATTCTTATTAAAGGTACTGAAAAATGGTGGCTTCTGGCGGCTACAATATTATCTATAATGCTATCGTGGGGGAAAAACTTCATGCCCTTTTCAAACTTATTTATTGACTATTTCCCCGGATATAATAAGTTCAGGGCAGTTACCATGACTCTTGTCATCGCGGAGTTTTGTATCCCGCTGCTTGGATTTCTTGCACTTAGAGATGTTTTTAATGGCACTACTACAAAAAAAGAGATAATCAGGGGGTTAAAAATTGCAGGAGGGATAACCGGAGGATTTATCTTACTGGTCCTTCTGCTTCCCGGGATAGCAGGTTCTTTTCTTGGACAAAATGAAAGCAGTTATCCTGAATGGCTAAAAAGTGCCCTGATAACAGACAGAAAAGGGCTGCTCAGAAGCGATGCCTTCAGATCACTGGTATTTATTCTACTTTCAGCGGGTGTAATTCTTGGTTTTATCTTTGAAAAACTCAGGAAGGAATATGCAATACTTATCATTGCACTGCTGATTGTTCTCGATTTGTGGACAGTTGACAAAAGGTATCTCGATGCTGATAGATTTGAAATGCCTTTAACAATTCAAAAATCGTTTGCTCCAACTGTCGCAGATGCTTTTATCCTAAAAGATTTATCACAATACAGGGTGCTGAATCTTGCTGCTTCAACTTTTGGTGATAATTCACCTACTTCATATTTTCATAAATCTATCGGAGGTTATCATGGTGCAAAAATGGAGAGATATGCTGAACTTATTGATACCTCCCTTTATCCAGGCATCAGTCTGTTTGAAACTGAAGCGAGTAAAGCAAAATCGGTGGAGGACCTCCAGAAGATATTCAACGATACTCCATTTCCTGCTCTGAATATGCTCAATACCAGGTATATAATTTACAATCCCGGGGCACCTCCATTAGTTAATCCAAACGCCCTTGGAAACGCATGGTTTGTAGAGAAACCTGTGTTAGTAGAAAATGCCAATAAAGAGATTTCATTGATGAACTCATTTAATCCTGCAAAAGAGGCAATAATCGTAAATACCTTTAAGAATCAGATTACCAAATCATCCTACCCTGTACAGGAAAATGAAAAGATTGAGCTCATTTCCTATCAGCCTGATGAATTACATTATAAATACTCAGCAAGCGAAGAGAAACTTGTAGTTTTTTCAGAAATTTATTACCCTGCCGGATGGAAGGGTTATATCGATGGAAAAGAAAATCAGTATTTCCGTACCGACTGGGTTTTGAGAGGAATGATTGTTCCTGCCGGAGATCATGAAATAAAGTTTACTTTTAAACCTGTCTCTTATTATATAGGAAATAAAATTTCGCTTGCGAGTTCTCTTTTGTTAATCCTGCTATGCATTGGATATTTCATTTCAAAGTTCAATCTGAAAACTAAGTCTGAATAGCATGGTGCATCATAATGTATGCCCTCTTTGTTTTTCTGAAAAGATAGGTCCGCAATTCGTATGTACCGATCATTTTATCAGTAAAAAGGAATTTACAATCTTTAAATGTTCAGACTGTGATTTCTCATTCACGCAGGATTACCCGGATGAGACTGAGATTGCCAGATATTATGAATCTGATAGTTATATATCACACAGCAATACTTCAGAAGGCTTTTCCAATAAACTTTACAGGATTGCCAGGCGGATGATGCTTTCCAAGAAGAAAGGGTTGATCAGAAAGTTCACTGGTCTGAATAAGGGTACTATTCTGGATATCGGTAGTGGGACGGGTTACTTTGCAGACACAATGAAAAAAGCCGGATGGGTGTCAAAAGGAATAGAAATAAATGAAAAGGCCCGCAATTTTTCCATTTCACATTTTGGTCTTGAAGTTTTCACTCCTGCTGAAATATCAACATTTGAGCCGGCTGGCTTTGATTGTATTACACTCTGGCATGTACTTGAACATTTCCACAATCCGTTTAACTATATTTCAGAAATCAGCCGGATATTAAAACCTGATGGTATTTGTGTTATTGCATTACCTAATTGCAGTTCTTTTGATGCAAAACATTATAACCGTTTCTGGGCTGCCTGGGATGTCCCCCGTCATTTATGGCATTTTAATGCGGCCACATTCAGGCTTTTTTCCGAAAAAACAGGATTCCTGTTAAAGGATCTTAGAATCCTTCCCCTTGACGTTTTTTATATTTCACAGATGAGCGAGAAATACAAAAGTTCATCCCTCCCTTTTATGAAAGGAATGATGAAGGGACTTATTTTCGCTTTTTTGTCAGTTTTTAATAAAAGCAGGAGCAGCTCGGTCATGTATGTTCTTCGGAAATCTATCACTTAATACCGGTCGAGCCAGCGGTATCTTCTGGAATTATCCCCAAACTTAAGAGCAACTGTAAGTTCGTGTGTACCATAGGTGATAGTCTGAATTTCCTGAAGAGTGTAATCATACGCGTAGCCAAAAAACATATTCTGATATTTCACACCAATATTTGCTATTAAGGCACCGCTGGTCCGGTAAGCCAGTCCGGCCCAAAAACCTTGATTGAAAATATATGTTGCTCCTATATCAAGCTGAGGTTTAAGTTGTTCCGACATTTTTAAAAGAAATGACGGTTGAATTATTGTATTAATTGCCGGACTAATATCATATGATCCGAAAAGATAATACTGCCTGTTTACGGTGAGGTCTTTATATGCAGGGCCTCCTATCTTTGCAGCAGCCTCAGATAACTGATCTGCGGAAAAACCAAAGCCGTACCTGGGATTAAGGAGATAAACGCCAAAAGTCACATCCGGGACAAAGACACCGCGACGAAGATTATTGTTCAACCATGGTTCATTCGGGTCTTCAAAACTTATTTGCTTTTCATCAATCTTGTAATAATAACCGGTAAAACCAAGACCAAAAGAGAGTTGTGTGCTGTGTTGAAGCCACATATGATATGCATAGGAAACCTGGAAACCGGTTCTTTGGATCAATCCGTTTTTATCGCTGAAAACGTATCCGCCAAGACCGACCTTACCATCAGATTTTGGTCTGAATACTTCACGTTTTACCCTGGTTTGCTTTAGTATGAAGCTTTTTTTCAGCATTCTTGTTTGCCAGCTGAAAGAAAATGTTCGTGGTGCACCTGAATAACCGACCCATTGTTCTCTTGCGGTAAGACTGATACTTGTATATCCGTCACTTCCTGCTACAGCCGGATTAATAAGGTACTTATTATAAAGGTACTGACTATATAATGGCAGTTGTTGTCCGAATGTCAGATTGACGATCAGAAACAATAATAATATGAAAGAGAGTCTTCTCACAAAAACTTTAAAATATTACAATTTACCTTACTATAGTCACATTACCAACTATTAGTTTTGATCCGTTATGCAAATTAATTATATAGTGATATGAATCAATTGGAAGAGGATTACCATTGCTCGTTCCGTCCCATGGTCTCGGATATCCCTTTTCTGATCTCCAGATAGTTTCACCCCATCTGTTAAAAATAATTATATCCATTAACGGATACAACTCTTTCAATCCAATATTCCAAACGTCATTAATCAGGTCTCCATTAGGTGATATTGCATTTGGAATCTCAAGACAAGTTTCATTTACCGGATTGACATTAACAGAGTCCTTTAAAGAACATCCGTTCAAATCAGTAACAATAACTTTATAATAACCTTCCGGAATATTTACCAGGTTGCTGTTTGTCGAGTTATCTGACCATCTGTAAAAGTAACCTGCTCCTTTGACGCCGCCTGTGACAGTTGTTTCAATGCTGCCATCAGGTTTGTCAGGACAGAATGGAGGTGATATGTTGAAGACGAGTTTCACGGAATCTGGCTGTGTAATTCTTATTGTTGCACTCGAATGGCAATTATTAGCATCAGTAATGATTAAACTGTAATTTCCTGCCGGGAGATTGGTCCTGTTATTGCCAAAAATGCCATCAGCCCAGAGATAATCGACTGTTTTTACCTGATTTACTGTTTTAATCTCTATAGAACCAGTATATTCTCCGGCACAATTAATATTAAATCCGCCTGCAATACTGGACGACAAGGTGGATGTAAAACCAAGTATACCGGGTTCAGTAAGATTAAAGATTTCCGAAGCCCTGCATTCACTACTGTCGACGATTAAAAGGGAATATTGACCCGCTTTAAGATCAGAGATATTATTTGTTGTAGCCGTGAATCCATCAGGCCCGGTCCATGTGTAGACGAACGGTGCCGATCCGGTTGTCGGATCTACGTGGATGAAACCATTCTCCAACCCATTACAGCTAATGTTAAAACCGTTATAATCGGACAGTACCTTATTATAATTAAGAGCTGGCGGGAGATCAACTTTCGCCGAATCTTTTATGACACACCCATTAGAATCTGTAACGTTCACAGAATAATATCCAGGTGTAAGTCCGGCCAGATCTTTTGTAATTGCTCCATTAGACCAATTATAGGAATATGGAGGAATTCCTCCTGTGACTGTAAGATTTATTGAACCATTATCAAAACCCGGAGATTGGCAGGTAACATTCGAAGCAAAAATCTGAGTAATGAAAGCAGGAGGTTGAGTAAGTGTAATATCTTTTGTAATAATGCATTGATTAGAATCTGTCACCACAAGATGATATGTTCCTGCTGTAAGGGTGGTCTGATCCTTTTGTCCGCTTATTATCCCTGATCCATTTGTTGTGCTCCAATTGTATTTATATGTTCCTATACTTCCTCCTGAAACCGATATGTTGATCCAGCCGTTATTAGCTCCATAACAACTAATATTGTAGTTTCCATCTGCTGAAAGAGACGTAGTTGAGGAAGTAAATAGCAGGGTTGTAGGTTCAATGAGAGTAAATATAGGTGAAGGGGTAAGGTTACAGCCATTTTCATCTTTAACTAAACATGTATATACCCCCGTCTTTAAATTTGTAAGATCTTTTGTAAATGCCGTAAAACCGGAAGGGCCCGTCCAGGAATAAGTATAATTGCCTGATCCACCTGAAATAGTCATATTGATAAATCCATCATTACTTCCGTTGCATGAAATATTAAAGTTACCGTCGGCTGATAGCGATAATTGAGAACCTGTTAATTGCATTCCATTTGGTTCAGAAATTATTGTACTCTGAATCTGCAGACAGTTTAAAACATCTTTTATCTCCAGGAAATAGGTGCCTGCAGTCAGATTGTCAATACGGTTGGTATTAACCGGACCCGGAATATTACCATCCAATGTATACCATCGGTAAGTATACCCTCCGCGTCCTCCTGAAACCAGAGCAGATGCGGATCCGTTGTTATAGCCTTTGCACGAAATATTGTAACCTCCTGCATATTGCGAATTTGTAATCACTGCAACAATTGGAGGAGGAACTTTGAAAACGATCCTGGCCGGATTCGTGATAATATCATTCTCACACCAGTTAACATCCCGTATTTTAAGCGTATAAGTGCCGGCTCCAAGATTGTTATAATATCTGTAAGTTGAGGGATCAGACAAGTTGAGATTATTGCTAAAAACACCACTGAATATTGTATCAGCATCATTCTTTACAACCCAATAAGCATATGGAGGGGTAATCCCACCTATGGCGGATACAAGAATTGTCCCGTCAGTTGAACCTACACAACTAATGTTGTAATTACCCGGGGGTACTGTAACAGGGAAAATATACGCATTTGCTCTTACAGTATTAATTATGATTGAGTCCTTGCGGGAACAACCAAGATTATCAGAAATATTAACAACATATTTCCCGCTGGATAGATTTGTAATGTCTAACGAGTCCACTTTATGATATCCGACAGGTCCATCCCAAATTACATTATAAGGATTGGCCCCTTTTGAAATTACTGCTTTTAACGCTCCGAGACCTGTTCCTGATGAGCAGGTTACCTGCTTGGTAATAACAATACTTTGCAACGGACGGGCATGTACTTTTATTTCACTTACTATTCTCTTCCCTGATACACAAATAGCATTATCGACTTTTGGTGTTATAGAATAATATACTGACTGTATCGTATCCGAATTATTTTGATAAGGGAAGCCGATTATATAGTCGGGTACCCGATTCACTTCAGGTGCGGTACTACCCACAATAACTCCAGAGCCACCCGTAACACTTACATTATAATCGAATCTGATAGAGCCGGATGTCATGACTGTTGGTGTAGTCAATTCAATTGCCGTAGTCCCACCTGAACAAATTGAAGAATCAGGCTTTAGATTGCTGATATTCAGCGGTATCACTTTAGGTGTCGGGTTGACTGTTACAGCAACATTCTGTGTCATTCCATCGGCGCATCCGGCTGGGCTCACTGGTGTAATATGATAAGTAACGATATGGAATGTATCTGTTTGATTAATCAATTTATCTCCAATTATAAAATTATTCGGTAATCCGGCTGCGGGGCTTGTATATCCGTTTACAGATCCATTTGTTGATACATCATACTTGAACGCGATAAGCCCACTTGCAAACAGACTGGGACTTTGTAATTCAATATTAGTAGTTATGCTATCACATTGTACAGCATTTGAGGGTATGGGATAAATCCTGGGTGTCGGATCTACTGTTATAGTCACAATTTTCTCCGGATCATTTGTAGAGCATTTTGGACTTATTGGTATTATCTTATATGTAACTGTCTGGTATGTATCAGTTGGATTATGTAATACATCCGATATAATGGAATTATTCGGTAATCCTGCCACAGGTGTAGCGAATCCTGTAACTCCTCCGGTGGCTACTGCTGTGTAGTTGAAGGTAATTACCCCTTCTGAAAAAACACTTGGACTATATAGAATGACATTTGTTTTACCATCATTACAAATCGTTTGGGCCAATGTACTAGGTACTACCTGTGGTGTCGGATCTACTGTAATTACTACTATCTTGCTTGGTCCGGCAGCACAACCTGTGGGACTAATCGGTACAATTGTGTAAGTAACCGTCTGTGAAGTATCAGTGGGATTATGAAGTACATCAGATATTACGAAATTATTAGGTAATCCATTCACAGGGGTAATAAATCCAGTAACCCCGCCTGTCGCTACTACTGTATAATTGAATGTGATAACGCCACTTGTAAATGTGCTCGGACTGGTCAACACAACACTAGTTGTACCATCATTACAAATTCGTTGTTCAAGTGTACTGGGTATTACCTGGGGCGTAGGGTTGACTGTAATCGTAAATGTCTTTGTCGGACCGTCACATGTCTTGCCTGCATTGCTGAAGTGCGGGGTGACTATAATGGTAGCTATAACTGGTGATGTACCCGGGTTTGTA
>Ga0302284_1000436_pt1 | contig 19746 bp, 13 predicted proteins | sample III_Fen_E2_1_FD_198760 | JGI IMG/M metagenome (GOLD analysis project Ga0302284, IMG submission 198760) | Peat permafrost microbial communities from Stordalen Mire near Abisko, Sweden - III_Fen_E2_1 | ecosystem: Environmental > Terrestrial > Soil > Wetlands > Permafrost | place: Sweden: Abisko...
TCTGGAAGATCTCATTACAATAGACGTTCCTCAATGTAAGAAATTTTCTTTCATGTAACATTCTAATGGACTAATGATTCATTTGTGTACATAGGTAAATACAATATAAACACTCCTATGATAGACAAGCTTGGTATTCTGGATTAATTGGTTCTGAAGATTGCAAGTGTAATTGGAGACATCTTCGACATCTAAACTCTATTGTAAGTGCATCCCTTTGGCAATGTCATCAAGCCTGAGAAATTAGTTGAGACATTGCAAGCACTTGAACAGCAAAATTTTCTAGAAATAGTCAACTAAAACACGAATAATATTTTCTACAGATTCTCGCATTTATTCGTTAGGGAGACGCTCTACTAAAGATTGATTTATCAATAGCGTCGCTAAGTGCATTTAGTTGTAGCAGAGGCACTTTAAAACTCTATTTCTCTTCCACACAACTAAGAAGATGATATTGAAAAGCTCAAATACTAATGGGTCCTCGGGGAGGGTAACGTAAGGAATACGGTTATTTTCAATATTTTTTCTTCTTCTAAAATAATTCTTTTAAATAGAAAGATATTTCTGTCACAGAGCTTCCACACAAAGCTAAGAGATCTATCATAGTCAAGAGAATCTAATCTCAGTTATTTGAGACTCAAAACAGCTCCAGTACTATTATTAAGTAGGATTATCTTGAGAAAAAATCAGACTACAGCAAATACAGCTGGGCAAAACGATATGTTGTGATGAACACCAAAGATATCAGGTGAGTTGAGATAGTTATTTATTCCAAAAATGTCTTATCGAATGTTTATCACAGATACTATTATACAGTGGAAGACTCTAAAGATAAGCCAGACGAATATCTAGGTGCCATTCCCCTTCGATTTATCTATGAAGTGAATATGCTCGATCCTAAAGAGTACAAAAGAAAGGATTTCCCTTTCAGAATTTAAGCCAGCACATGGTATAAAAAGACTAAGCAACAACTTAAAAGAGACTTTAGTTTCTCAGCATGTTCAAAGGAAGAGTATGAAGTAAGAAACTAAGAGGATTTCTGATGTTGTTGTTGCTTGATGATTTTAATTTATTTTTGATAAAAATTTGAAGGAGTGGTACATCTATTTGAACATTGCCAAAACTAAGGCGATTCAAGATGAATTCCACAGGGAATACGGCAAAGTTAATATTCTGAAAGGAGCGTAGGAATTTGATATCTAACTCCGATCGTTTATTGAGTAAAAGCGTGTCTAAGTTAGCTAAAAAAGTACAGAAAACAATAAACTTCGCAAGATGGATGTATCATCAGTTAAAAGTCCAATGTCAAAATTGCATAAAATGAAAGAAAAGGAAATGTAAGAGAAATATCAAACAATCGAGACATATTTGTATTAGATCTTTATTGATTTGAAATTCAAGGAAAAAGGAAGAAGAAAGAGGAGCAAATCAATTGACACAAGATCTCACAATGCAGCAGAACTAAGATAACTTAAAGAATAAAGTCAATACTTTCCTTAAAAAAGGCATGATGCTGTTCTTCACACATCTATTCAGCTAGACTAGTCGTCGCAGTGGAGAACGAGTAGAATTTGGTGCAAATGAAGATCAATTTTTAGATTCTCCAGGTTAAATCTCCCATAAACGAGAAAAGCAAGCAATATCTTATCCTGAAGAAGACGATACACACCGTAAATTATCTATTGATTCAGAGTCCATGAATGACTCTAGAATCATTATGAATATGGATTTCTCCCATTAAATGTCCTCAACTAATTCAAATTTAGACGCAGAGTTTCTCTCGATAAAAAAACGAGTTACGATTCTTCCAAATAACTCAGACCTTTAAACAGCGCCCTCCTAAGCTATTCCAAAGTCAAAGACTTAGAGGAAATCTATTTTACTTAATTTAAAAGCAGCAGGAGGGTAAGATACTCCAAGTTCAATGCAATTAATAGCAGATGCAGTGATTTAATAAAATAAATATTAAACTCCACCTTTAGGATAGTTACCTAATATTACCACAAAAGACATTCCTTCTAAGGAGAGTTCAAGTGATAACGAGAATTCAAAGAAACAACCAGATAGATAAGATAAGGATACTTTAAAACAAGATTCAGCAGCAAATTCACCTTCTGAACCTTAAAAGTCTTTTGGTTTTTAAAATGGAAATATCCCAAATAAATCAATATTTGCCACCAACTAACTTCCAAATAACGCAGGGAATCTAAGTTTATTTGCACCTGCTTAACATACTAACTCAGTAACTCAGCTAAATGCAGCTAACATTAATACAACAATCCAAGCTTTGTCTTAATAAACAAACAACTTGAACTTCACTAAAGACTCCAACAAAGAAACTGAGAAGGATGTTCTTTAAAATGGTTATATTTCTCAAACTAGGAGCTAACGAAATAGTATCGAAAGTATTGGACAACCTAACAAACCAGGATTAAGTGGTTTTGCCAAACAACCAGAGAAAAAAAGATCCATAACTCTTATTAATCCAATTTCTTTCTCATCAGCGCTCAATACTAATAATAATACTAATACTACTTCTAATTCGAATACTTAAGTAACATTTACTCCATTAATGATGGGTGGTAGTTTCAGTGCAGTAAATGGATCTGATACCTAACGAAGGCGTTAGTCTATGTTGTCAGCCCTCTCGAATAATCCATTTCTAAGTAGCAGTTTTAATACAAATGTGAATAATTCCCTTTCACTTGGAAACAATGAAAATGCTAATTTCCCTCGATTTGGGAAACAAGAAATTGATATCTCATAACTGAAAACATCACACTACATCGACGATCAAACTTAAACTCGCAGCACTGACGAACAAATGACATATTAAACTAAAAAAATGTTTGACTTTTAAACCGATGTATCAGATGAAGACAAAGCAAATCGGTTGATTGGCTCTAATGATAGTATTCAGCATCGAATAATGACTTCCTCTGGGAATCTAATGCACGACAATAACAAAAAAAACACCAGCAAAGAAACCCTGGGTAACAGCAAAGACAGTAAGAGTCTAAGCAGAGAAACTCTCGCAGCTAATCATGAGAATATGAACTCCAGCAAAGAAACTATGCGTTCGGCGAGATAACTTGCTGCTTCGAACCTCTCAAGTAGTTAATTCTTCGCTGAAGGTAAGTGTTTTTATTCACACAATTCAAGTCAATTCAACACTTTTTTGATATTTTTGTTGTAATATTTTCAGGCATGTTTAAAGTCCAAGCACTATGCCAATCGATATCAATCAAGGGCGACTTTAATGTTACTAAAGATGAAATCTGTGATGCTTCTCTGAATCGGCAAAAAAAAGAAGTTGTGACTATTCATAAAGGAAACTAATAAGCAATTTTCTTGAGATCAAATTTTAATTTTATTAACAACCCTTTGTTAAATATCTTCTCTCCAACAAAGATCGAATCGGTTCCTTCTGAACCTCGTCATCGCATAGATATCAAAGAAGCAGAACAGCTATCTCTAGAATCTCAAGATCCCTTGTTTAAAGAATCTAAAGATTTTCGCTCATAATATCTTTTTTCTCGATAAAATCCTCTTCTCCTTTACTCCAAAGCAGTTGTAGATGAAGGAGACAACACACCTGTCTCTGAAAGTCAGCTATTTTGATTTTTCAAATCCAAATTCTTTATATTGTTCATTTCTACTTTTTGTTGATTATTTATCTTATCATTCGTTTACCTCTTCTTTTATTCACAAAAAAATACAAGATTTCTCACCACAAAGAATTTCATTCAAAATAATTGATTATTCAAAAAAAACATTAATGCTCTTCTTTCAAATAATTCACTTTGAACACCAAAAAAGGCAACAAGATAGACAAAAATTACAAGATAAAATAGGTCTTAAAGTCTAAAATATCATAACTAAAAGGAAAATACTGTGAAATTTATTTATTTGTTTTTTGATGTTGTTATATTTATGATTTATTGTTTTATTTTTTTAAGTTAGTTTGTATTTCAATATTCGTTTATGAGAGAGAGAGGAGATTATGAGAGCGAGTAATAATTGATGTGAATATTTTTAATAAAATCAAGAGGGTGATTTGAGTTTTCACAGTTACAATAATGATCATTTTTCGATAATTTTCATAGATTTTTTTAAAATGAAATGAGATTTTTTTTTTCTCAGAAAAGGTAATATCTTCAAGTTCTTTTAGTTTAACGAATGGAAGCATGCAAACCAGGTTTCTTAGGAATGAAATGTGTTTAGTTTGGGCATAACTAAGAATCACTGGTATTGATGCCTAATAGTGGATTAAAAAACTTGAACTTCTGATATGTTTGTTGTTGTTTTTTTCCCCCCCCTTTTCTTTTTATTGTTTCTAATTTTATTCTTTTTAATTTATTTTTTGAGCGTTAGGAACCTTGGGAGGAGGGGAGAAGAGATTCTATTGAAACAGATAATAATTTAACAATATTTCAAGTGTTTAATTATTATTTCCTATTTAAATTTGAATAAGTTAGTTAGCTTTTCTGCGTGAGAGAAACAACTCAAAGAAAAGTGATAAATTAATTTTTTTTGATTCAATCTTTTAACAAAGAAGTGAAAGCACAATGAAAGAAAGCAACAAGCCTTAGTTTTTCATTATTTCGTTATGAATTTTTTAAAATACCTCGGAAATCAATTCTTAATGCATTCAAGAATTCGAAATGCTTAGTTTTTACAGTAGAAGTGCGCATGCACGCATCCCAGAAGACTTTCTCATTATGAATTCACTGTCCCATTGTAGTTTGTTTCAGAATTACTCCAAGACATTTGACCTTGAATGGTCTTAAGAGAAGAAACATCTACACTCAAAAATGTTGTCATAAATACATTCAAAATAACAATAAATGAACTGAAATATTGTTTTAACGAGCTGAAAGATTATGTATTGACTCATCTTAACTTCTCGATATGAAAGAAGAAGAGAAGAAAGATGCTTAAAATATCAATATTGATAAGAAAGATCTAAATAAATTGAATTCAATAAAGAAAATATCATGATTGATACAATAACAATAAATTAACAATAAAAAACACAACTATTCTTGAATATCAACAACAAGAAATGGCTAATACTTGAAATAATTTGGTAAAATATGAAAAATATGAAATTATACGGAGAGGATTCGTCAGTTAGGAATTAATTTAAATTTTTTCTTTAATTAAAAAGTAACAAAATAGCGAAGTGAAAAAATTCAAAGAAGAAGATTAATAATTAAAAAAATCTTATGAAAATGATGATTTTCACTGTTATTACAATCAGCAATACATTGTTAGCAGTTAATTTCTAAAGACAATACGAATCAAAAAAAAAAGAGTTAACTGCCTTTTAATTTTTACAATCAAAAAATAATCAAGTTTTTTTTTAATTAAGGCATTCCCCTTGATTATTGAAGAAACTTTAATATTTTCCCTTTCCCCATTGAAGCTTCTCTCTTTTGCAATTAACCGCGCACAAATTAATTGCAAAATAAAATTAAACAACAAGGGGGAATCAGTTCAAAAGAAAAGAAGGAGAAAGATATGGAAGACGTTTTTTATCTTGTTATTCAAGTGATGGTACACGCCCCTGAGTTTTTATTGCATCCCAATCTTCCTTGGCATTTCCTTCTAGCAACAGTGTGCGTTAATGCAACCATGTAATTGGCTTGTTTAAAACATGCAAGCTAATATATGATACATGTTTAAAAACTTCTAAGATTTAATGGCATTTTGTAAACAAAACATTTTGTAAACGTCTATGTTCATCTCTCTTTCAATCAATCAATACAATGAACGATAAAAAGAATAAAAAACAAAGAAATATAAATATCAGCATAAACTTAAAGAGAGAATAGAATAGAATTCCTCTTTCCTGAAATTAAAGTAAGGATAAATACTGTCAAATAAAAAAACCAGATCGTTCTGGTTTAAAACTTAAATAAAAAAAAAAAAAAACAATGAAAAAAAGAAAAAAAAATGAAATTTTTCTATGGACAAAATTAAATTAGTTAGTAACTCTAAAAAAAGCTAATTCGTGCTTGATTTGTAGATCTTAGATAATGAAAATTAATTAAAAACAGATTTTTTTAAGTTAAGTAGGATTTTTAGGAATGGAAGTTGAAAAGAAAGAATCGAAAACAAGCAATGCCTTGGTGGAAAGTAAGCAACTCTTAGAGAGTTTCCAAGAGACTAAGCAAGTGACTGAGAATAAAGCAGATGAGGAAGATAAGGGAGCAATTAAATTCACTTAGAAACTGCATGATAAGCATGGATTTTTAGGTAATCTATTTGAATGTAAAATCATAATAGATGGCTTGCAGTTTAAGTCTGTAGAGCATTACTATCAGGCAATGAAATATGAAGGAACTAAGAAGTTTGAAGTTGTTAGAAGAGCAGGAAAACCTATCGATGCTCATAAACTAGCGTAAAAGAAGGATATACCTAAAAATAAAGATTGGAATGATCTGAAGATTGTTTACATGAGAAAAGCGATTCAAGCGAAGTTTGATTAGAATGAAGGACTCAAAAAGCAATTAATCGAGACTGGTAACTAATCTCTACTTGATATGACATCTAATCATAAATTCTGGGCTATGGGAGATAAAGAAGCAGGCTAGAATTTCAATGGAAAGATTCTTGAGGCTATCAGAGCTTAGTATAATAAGGATAAAGCAGAAGATGTAGCTATTGAAGCATGAGAGAATATATTGAGATGAGTATGTAAGGAAATGTAATTCGTGTAAATAAACAGTATTTTAGAATAACCCCTAATTGTATTACCAAGAGATATTTCATTGATATTTTGTGATAAATGTGTTAACATTTTTTATCAAATAAATCTGTTAATCGTTCGTTTGACTGATTAAGTTTATTATTACTTTGTACTTTTTAGATCTGTTAAATTATTCTTATTAATAAGATCATGTTTTTGTAGGAAAAAAGAAAATCTTTTTCTTTTGAGATGAGTTAGCCTGCAGCAATTTTGATCAATTGTATTGAATAGCCTATCTTGAAATGACAATTTTTAAATTTGTACTTAAAAATAGCTTTAATGAAATTAATTATGAAATAATAGAACGAATAGCATTTTGAATTAATTGAAAGATTAAAAATAAAATAATAATTAAAATTAAAATTGAAATGAGTTAATTGTGATTGATTTGTAAGATAAATGTTAGCTGTTGAACATGATTTCAGTAGTACATATTTAGAGGAAAAACCAATATTTTATTATAATTTCTTCTGTTTTAAGCAGTTTTTTCATTTGATACTTATGCCATTTTAATTATATTGATAACCACTTTTTTAGTAGTTTTTCATGATAATTTCAAGTTTTTAGCTATTTTAAAGATTCATTCTCCATAAACATTATTTATGGCTTAGCATTGCTTTGTGAGGCTTTAAAAATACTCTAGATAATTGTCTGTCCAGATGCATTCTCAGTTATTTTGCTATTCTCTTAAATTTCATTCATAAAAAGAAGAGTAAAGAAGATTTCAATGATATGAAGAATAAACTATTAATAAAGATAAAAGCTAATATTTAATATCCTATTTTTTTCTTTTCTGATCAGTGATTTGTTTTTTTTATTGATATGAGAAATTAATAAATTATCATTTACTATCCACCACTTTGATTTGAAATTCATTTAATGTACTTGTAATAAATTATAATAAAAAGTAATACAAAAACAATTAAAAGATGAAAATGATATTTTTCATTTATCATAATTTTCAAGCATTATTTAATTCCTTTTTTTGTGTGTGTTATTAGGTTAAAATGTTTCATGAGATTATTTCGATGAAAGACCTACATTTTAAAATATGATAATAAAAAATAATCTTCAAAAAGAATAGCTATTGTTGCTAAAACGACTAAATTTATTTAATTCACATTGTACAAAAATGTTTATTTAAGCATCTTTATATCAAAGCATACCTCTGCAATACAACCCTAATTATCAGTTAGTCCTCTTCGCAGTAATGCTGAGACTATCTAACTTCAATAAAAGAAAAAACAATTTGAAAAGTAGATTTAATTTAGGTTTTTGAAAAACAGTTTGACACAAAACAAATCTGCTATTCATTTAGAAGTGTACAATTGCTTTAAAGGATAAGATAAGACACTATTTTTTGATTAAGCTAGAAGAAATAGAAATTTCTTTGCTTTTTTTAGAGAAATCAATTTTTTAATTAAATGCTAATTTATTATATCGATAGGATTTATTATTGTCAATTGCTAATAAAGATAGCCAAAATACCATTAACAACAGATGGTAATAGAAAGCTATTCTCTTATTAACAGGGCGATTGGAGTAATTAATTATATAACTTTAATTCTCTAGGACTATGAAGTTCATTCTAGCATGGTATATTTATCAAAGAATTTGTAGAGGATTCTTTTATTATTTCTGTGTTAATTATGATTATTACGAATTCCTTACTCAAAATAGAATTTCGGCAGAAAAATTTTATTAATAAACTTAATCCTGGTTTCTTTGTAAAATTAATCATTTTCCCCTTTATGACCCAAACTGGAGTCCTTTTGTTCTAGGATCTCTGATGTTAATTTTATCTAATAATTGTAATTAGATCTTTATTAATTCATTTCGAGGTTATTAAGTGCTTCATCACTTACTCCAAATAGATGTTTAATTGATTCTATTCGTGTTTTCAGGGGATTAGCTTTGAAAAAAACCTTATTTTCTTTATTTATCCTGGTGAACAAGATCCTCTCAGCACTTAAGATGAAGATGTCGCAGCTAAATTCGAGATTGCAATTATTCGGTTTTCAAAATAAAGGTAATAAATAAAATATAAAATAATCCAAAATACTATATTAAATCAAAATATTTCTCAAAGAAGATAGGTATAAATCAGATCGGATAATTCGTCAAAGATTGATAATTAATTCAATAAAAAAACAATTATTTCCAAAACAAAAACAAACTAAAAAATCAAACTTATTTTTGCTATGCCATACAGACACATAAAATCGTTTGCTGACATTCTTCAAAACGAAGTCACTCGCTTTAAATACAATGGATTTCATTAAATCACAGCATTCGCATAATTTTTCGCTTTCTTTTATTTCGGACCTGAAATAATCCAAACACTTTGGAGATTTTTCCTTACACTGGGTGAATGGAGGAATGTATTCCTTTTAATTGGCACACTAGGAACGTTTTTGATGCAATCAATAACAAATCTCACGTGGTGTCTAGTCTACAAGCTTAATCTACCATATTTCGAGCAATATAAAGTTACTGATATGCCATGGCCATGGGAATAACCAAAAGAAAAATGGATCCCCTACAGAAATAGAATGTTCAAATTTTTATTCATAAATTATGTTATCATGCCAAGCATATCAACGACACTTACGTATATCGATGGATACTAGAATCTTAATTACAAGCCGGAGAATTTCCCTTCGAAATTGGTGATCATTGCATAATTCTGCTTCTTCGTTCTTTGTGAAGATTGCGTATTTTACATCACGCATAGATTGTTTCATTGGGGACCGTTGTACAAGTATCATAAAGTTCATCATGAACATGCTAATTCGATTAGCTGCACTGCTTCACATACACATCCTGTGAACTACATATTTAGTAGTTTTCTCTCATTTATCTCTGGATACTTGGTTCTTGGGACGAGAGTACACTATTCGACATTTGTGTTATGGAGCCTTTGGCGTGTGATGGAGACTGCTGATGTTCACTGTGGATATTATTTCCCTTGGAGCATGTTCAGAGTGTTTCCATTCAGTGCAAATGCTGACTTTCACAGTTTCCATCATACAACGAATCTTGGAAATTATGCATCTTCATTTACTTATATGGATACTTTGTTTGGAACAAGTAAAGATTACTTTGACTATAAAGCTCTGGAAGATGAAAAGAAGGCTAAGGAAGAATAGATAAATGGATACAAGAAAGTAAATGGAAAGAAGATTGAGTGATGATGATTATGATGAAGATAATGGATTTATGTATTTATTTTTTGTTTGTTATCTAGCATTTGTAATATTGAACTGATTTTAATACAAGATCAGATTTTTAGCTAACAACACATAGATTTCTATCGTAATTTTTTATAATACCAAGCTTTTTTATTCACATAAGCTGCCATAAAAAGTAATTAAAATCAACATTACTGCATATAAATAACTTTAAAAACAAATTGAAAAAACTGTTTTGGGAATTAGATTCTTTTTCAATGATGGATAACACCTTCATTTAATCTTCTCCTTGTTTTTTTAGCCATCTTCACAAACCTTCTCTCATTTTTAGCTCCAGTATGCTACACCATTTTCTTGAAGATCCCCTCATTCTTACCAACCAAATCATATGGAGTTCCTTATTCGATGATTTATCCCTTCTCAAGGACAATCACTTCATCATATTCTGCAATGGTCAGCAATCTATGACGAACAATTTGAAGTTGCTTCATCTAAAACGAGAATCTTACTCTTTTTTAAAATTGCCCTTCCAAGACAAATTAGTTATTTTTATCCAGTGCTCAGAAGACTGCATTAACTATAGATCTTAGTTTCAAGACCATCAATGAAACTCTTCACAAGTTCTGAAACATCAACAACAACAAAAAGCACAGATTTTTAAAATAGTAAAATTTATTAAAAACACAAGCAAACTTACATTTTAAGTGAATATCTTTAAGAGCACTCCATATTTGATAATCAGTGTATTTGCAAAGAGGATCTAAATTTTAGCGAATGGTTCCAGAGAATATAAACGGAAGTTAAGGAATGATGCTTAAAATTTCTCTCAGATGGTTTAGTTACACATCATGTATTGAATGCCCATCAATTTAAATAAACTCTTCACTAATGCTATTTTCTTCATCATATTTGGCTGATTTGTCTTGAAGCTCTAATTTAGTGGAATGTTGATGCTTTTACTCGATATCTCCCATAGTTGCCATAGTAATTGCCTTTTAGTTGATAGCACTTTCAGTTTATAATGACATCAACGAGGTCAATTTCTGTTGCTTTGTAGATTCAATGACAAACATTCTAAATAAAGCCTGCACAATGGAGGATTTCCCTGCACCTGTTCTACCTACGATTCCTACTTTTTTCCCAGGAGAAATTTTGAAAGAAACTCTATTTAAAGTTGGCATTAAATCGTCTCGATATCGCATATGAACATTGTGGAAAAAAAATTCTCCTTTTTGCAAGAAACTTGTGTCTGGAGTGTTTTATCCTGATTATTTCGGAGAATGGACAATGGATTAGTATTCTTGCTCGATATTTGTCATATTTATTGTCCTCTAAGCACTTGCCATCACAACTTCGAGTTGAATTATTGATCTGAAATAACATACAACAAAAAGGTTATTCTAAGTTGTTTAAAAGTTTTTTTAATTCAAGCAGTCCAGACTAAAGCTTGGAACTGAGACTAATGAAGAAGGAAATGATCTATCCAAGGTTCGATCCAGAAGAATTCATGAATATTGCAATGAAAATACCAATTATGGAAGAAATCTACGCAAGCAGAGTCACATACAATCCAAACCCTCACGCTGAATACCAGAATGACAGTGTAGATCGTAATTCTTAGTTAAGCAGTTAGTTTAACTACTGTCCAAACTTCTCTTGCTGATTGTAGACATTAATAGAACATAGACCATTCATGCTGGAAGAAAAATAAGAAAGAGTGTTTGAATTCAGGCTCATTTCCAGTTCCTTTGTTCCTGTGATAACCCCTTTGGATATCAAGAAAAACACGCAGAGGAAGATTACCATGATGATGGTTACAATCAAGAAATAAGGATTAAGGTATGAAATCGAAACAATGAGGACTAGTGAGTTGCAGATAACTTCCAAAGAGTCGATTAAGGCTTTGGAAAGTCCGATATCGAGATTGCTAAGATCATTTGAGAATCTGCTAACTATCTTCCCACTGGGAATTGAGTCAAAGTAGCTAATTTTAGCATTTAGGATTTATTTCATCATTGCATTATGGATGTTGTTATTGATATCATTGAGGATAATGACAACTAGCCCTCTTTTAAGTAGAATTGCAATAAAATATACACCTACGATGATCCCCAAATCACATAAAGTATCATCCATTTCTGAAGTGTGTCCTTCCTCTGATTGAAAAGTCCCTAGAGTCTTTGTGAAAAGTACATAGACTAATTCCCCAGCAATAAAAGCAGCCAACGCAACAGGAATCAAACACTTAAATGTAGAGAATCTTAAATAGTCTGAACAAGTGTTCATATTCACATTTATTTTTTCATCGAGTTGAGTTTCCATTTCCTAATTATTCCTATTGCCTTCATCTGCTGGAGGGAAAGGAGTCTTCATTGGAGAACTGATTTCTAATTTGATTTCTTCTTGCTTTTCTATTTTATTAACTGCTGAATTGTTGCAGATTGTAATTGATGTTTTTCTGTGCTGATTTGCTGCCATTGGAGAGAACATCGACTCACTCATTGACTCTTATTTTGATTCTTCTTGATCAAAGTGCTTTTGACCACTAATTTCAATACGAATTGATTTAATTGTCTCACTATCTGATAAACTCTTTTTGATGACACTGCCTTCCAGTAAAATAACTTAGTCCGACTATTTGATTATGTCTTGTATCACTGTTTTTCCTTTCAAAAATACTCTTATCGCCTTCTCAAAAACGATCTTTGCAACCTTGAATGAGAAAATATCCAAAACAAGAAGATTTTAAGATTTTCTATAAAAATGTTAATAATGTTTAAAATTGTTTACTTTTGTGTCTAGAGCAGACAGTGGGTCATCTAGCAGATATATATCAGCTTAGGAGTAAAGCGCTCTAGCAAGTGAAATCCTTGACCTCTATCCACCACTAAGATTTCACCCTCCTTCAACTAATTTCGTCAGATCACCTTGAATTTAATTCTCGATATCTGCTCTTAGCTAGAAGCTTCAATCACTTGATGATATAGATGATCATCATAGTTTTTTCCAAAAAGAATGTTCTCCCGTATGGTCATGTCAAAAATGTATGATTCTTAGTCAACATATGCAATTTTTCCTCGACTCTAAAATATCCCTTTGAAATAAGCCATTTCTTGAGCAAAATAAATTAATAATGAAGATTTCCCAGAGCTGAGAGGACCAATTAACACTACCCTCTATCCAGGGGTGATATTTAAATTTATGTCTGAAAGCACAGGCTCTGAGTCTTTCTCCCAATAACCAAAAAAATTCTTAAGATGAATTTCACCAACCTCTAGCTTATTAAGCTCCTCTGGATTGTCCTCTCCTTCCTCGGAAGTTTAATGATCTGCAATTAGTTTCAAAATGTAGGTAATTCTAGAATAAATAGTAATAATAAAAGTTTACCCAAGGAGATCATCTTTGGCGATATAACATTTAAAATCTAAACTATTCTGAGAATCACAAACTTGAATTCAAGAATGCCTGCGACTCCTGATCCACTTGGAAGCACAATATCTTATCTCAGAAAGATGAAGAGATCTAACGTTGAAAATGTGTTGGCTAAAGTCAAGCTGAAGGGGTCTCCATAAACAGACACAACCACAATAATTATTGTACGCGCCACGAACCCAGATGACATGCTTATGGAATTATCAACTAACTAAGTTAGTTTTGTTTATAAAAGATACTTCAATTCTTGACTACGAAGAGTCTGAGTTAGTTCGATAAATGCTGTTTCCCAGGCGTATATCTTAATAAGTCGAATTCCTTCTAGAATCTCTTTTGTGAGTTTGATACGTTGATCTATTGTTGTAGCTTTCTTCACAAAAAAGCGTTTACCGATACTTGCTAGGATCATTTATAAAGGAACACAAGCTACTATGTATCCTATTCCAGCAAGAGAATAGTACCCGAATCTATTCAAACAAGGAAAAATTACTATTACTACACACAATTTGATTATATTTTAGAAATCAAAACATCAAAATGAAATCAGAAATCTACCTGAGATAGGAGATCACACTTACAGCAACAAACGGAAATATGAGAATAGGTAATTTGACAACTTCCATGAGTTTGAATTCGATGACTTTTAGATTGCTAGCAAAAATATTTATTAATTTTCCTGGACTTTATTTCTACAGAGTGCTCGCTGAGAATTATGCTATTTTGGAATGAATTAACTTAATAACCACTCGGAAGATCTAGTAGATATTTAATAATACCCTATTTGCATGCTAATCGAATAGACTGACAAGAACCAACGATAAGGAGATAAATGATGCATTTAGGTAAACAGAATTATCTTAATTATCACTTAAGCTATTTAACAGCATTCCTATTGAAATTGAAGAAAAGAGTTTAACAGCGAAGAAGCACATGATCAACAAGAGCATCAATAGGAAATCTTTCCAGAAGAACTAGAAGATTATTGACAAAATGCTAAAAATATCGAAAGGACATCCGTGTTATTTACATTTTGCATTTTTATTCTCATACAGTTTGTTAAATTGATCGAAGCACTGTTCTATCTTCTACTCTTGCAAGAGTTCTGGGATATCAGAGACTTACAAACGAGAAACCTTTTTTAGCTTTTTGAAGCACTAAATTAATATTTTCAGGTAATCGATCATTAATATTTAGGAAATTCTCCAAGTGTTCATATTAAAATCTAGATTCTTCTGTTTATCGAACGGAACAAAAATGTCATTCTTTCGAGGGACATCGTTGATTTAACATGATATGAGGTCTGCTTATGTAGGACCCCCTGCTGAAATCTATATCTCATTTTTAATGCTAAAATCAGAGTTCTTGATGATTTAATTTCCTAGCTCAATCTCAATGTTTTTATCATTTTCTGATTTTAAAACGATTCCATTTTTTTCATTCTCAGTGTTGCTTTTCTGTTCACACTGACCTTCGATTTTATTGTATTGTTTTAACATTTTAAATTCTTTTTATTGTATTTATTACAAAAAAATATTAAAACAATTACATAGGAATCCTTATTGAAATAGAAGACTCCTTCTTCTTAAATAAGTTAGAACTAAAAATAAGGATACAAAAAGCTAATGATCGAATTTACTGGCTTGTTTACACTCACTCGAATTAATTTTGGTTTTTTTTGAGAAACATAAACAAATTAAGTCAGGAAAAGAAAAAGATCTTAGGTAAATCGAACCACTTTATTGATTAGAAAAAAATGGTCTAAAAATGGAGAAAAATAGGACCTCACTTTTACTTCAAAAATTACAAAAACTACAAATCAAAGCAATTCCAATTAAGGAAGTAGTTTCACTTTCAGTTTAATTCCAAAGAAATTAAGTGTATTTCCTTAAATATCGAACCTATCATATTTTAGGATACTGAAAGAAACCCTTGAAATCAAGCAAAAAATCCAATTAAAAACCTTTCGCATCGTTACTGGAATACAAATAAAACCCCCCTCTTAGTATGATGTAAGAAATTTTATTTTTTTTCCCCACCTTTCAAACAGTAACCGTAACTACTTTATTAACAAATTATTTTGAAATCTGATTAGTCCCAGAGTACTAATTCAAAATTATCTTGACCACATATAATTAAAAATCGATATTACTTCATATCATGAATGCGTAGGGGAAATAAAAGAGCCTTCTCAGATATTTAACTTCAAAAGATAGTTTTGATATCTACTAAAAATATCCTCCATAATTTCATATGGTTTTTGTATTTTTACCTTTTTATTCTCAGCAAAAACTTCCTTTCACAAAAGAATATTTAGATAATTTTAGTTAATTTTATTTCAAAATGGGTATTACATCCGACAGTGAGATAGAGTTGGAACTGATTTCAATAAATAAATTGCTAGACTCTCTTATTGTAGCTTTTGCAAAAAAAATGTTTCTAATAAATTGCAATTCTAAGAAAACTCCCTTTGTAAAAGAGTCAACATCGAATTATTTTTTAGACTGTAACCTAAAACGATGAAGATATAAACCACTAACGCACATACAATTATTCAAAAATAGTTCCTTCGAAATTATTAATTATAAAGCAGATTTTTTTTAACACCACTTGAACAGAATTATTTCCAGTTCATTCGACAGAATAGTTTTTTCTCTTTGCCTATTAGTTCGTCTCTTGAGCAATTTTATGAATGAGATTCGCCGTTTATTCTCCTGTGCTTTCAACCATTGAATAAAAAAGGCTATCCTTGAGTTCAAGAAGATCAAAGGGACTTCCTTTTTCTACTACTCTCCCCTAATCCAACACAATTATCATATCATAATCTGCAATTGTTGTCAGTCGATGTGCAATCGTAAGAATAGTGGAACCAGTCATTTTTTTCCTAATAACTCCTTGAATCATTTCTTCTGTGTGAGTGTCACAATTTGATGAAATTTCATCTAAAACTAGCAACTTTGTATTTTTAAGAATAGCTCTTGCTAAGCATATTAACTGCTTCTACCCTGCACTAAATTATTCCCCCTTCATTGGTGAATTCAAACCATTCTCCATCATTTGGATCTAATCTAAGTTAAAAAACAATTAATTAACCATATTATCTAACTTATCAATTAAACAATTTTCTAGTACCTTCTAGATTGACGTCTCCAAGGGCGTTCCAGATTTATTCATCTGAGAATCTTTCAAGTGGATCAATATTTTCTCGTATTGTTCCAGAGAACAAAAATGGAACTTGTGGGATAATTGTGATTCCATCTCTCAATGTTTTAATCCCTAAATCATCAATTAAATGCCCATCTATTCTGATAGAGCTTTCTGCAGATATATTGTTCTCAGTATCCAACATATCCCTCTCTGTATCTACTCTTTAAGTATTTGGCACTGTGTCTTAGTTTTGATGGAAAGTAGATTGTTTATCAAACAAATTCAGCTGATTTATGTGAATGTCTTCATTTTCATGCTTATGATCGTTTTTGGAATCAGGAAGCGTTAAAATTGGTTGAGAAGGAAGTGTTTACTGTAATTTTTGCTAGTCAAACATTCTAAAAAGAGCCTATAAAATAGATGATTTTCCAGCACCTGTTCTGCCGACAAAGGCTACTTTTTTATTGGCTTCTGCAATAAATGATACGCCCTTCAAGACAGGGTTTCGATCTTCTCTATATGACATGTAGACATTATGAAATTCAACTCTACCTTTTTTAGGAAATCGATAAATTTTATCTGCAACTGATTGATATTGTTTTTTGGAAACGGCAACTTGAAACTGCTTGTCATAAGAACAACGTAAAGGTGGTTCTTAATGTAGATTCATTAAATTAAAAATTCGTTGAGCACTCGACATCACAACATCCAGTTATATTAGCTATCTGATTTGGTAAAATAGATTTATATGATAAAGAAATGAATGTAAGTAGAAATATGATTTACCGTAGACCGGATTGTAGTTTGTAACTTAAGCTAATGAAGAAAGTTATGATTGACCCCATGTTAGATCCTCCAGAGCTGATGATTAGCGCTAAGAATATACCTGAAATTGATGCTAGCTGTGCGACAAAGTTAACGTAGATTCCAAATCCTCTTGCTGAAAACCAATATGTGAAAGAAGTTCTAAGAGAATCATTCAAAACTTAGTTAAATTATATCCCAAAAGATGTAATCTATCCATAGATTCTCACAGGAAGAGTTCCTGAAATACTTGCATTGAACGATGCAAAAACTGAAGATTTTAAGGAAATATCAAATTATTTTGTCTAAATAAGCACATCTTTGGAAAGCTTGAAAAAAAGCCCAAGAATCACTGCCGAGACAGCAGCGACCATAATAAAAATAGGATTCAAGAAGATTATTGTAGAAATCAATGTGAGAGTGTTGCAGATAACCTCCAAAGAATCTGATACTGTCTTGGGTAAATCAGAATCCAAGACACCTTTTTTTGATCATCAAAAAATCAAATGAGAAAAGTGTTATCAAGATTTATCCTTCAAAAAAAAGTAAATTATTTCAAAAATTCTACTGAGATCCGATGAGAAGTTATTGAGGATAGAAGCGAGTGGAGTTTTATCAAAGAAAGTTATCTAAGCTCGAAGAATGATACCAACCAATTTAGAGTGGATGTTGTAGCTTATTTTATTAGTAATGCAGCTGAGGAGAGTCCTCTTAATAAATGTATTCGCGAAATATGCTGCCGATAAATACCCTAATCTGAGTATTAGTGACGGGTAGTTACTGAGAACTTTTACATCAAACAATCCAATTGTTTACGTGAAAAAAATATATGTGACCTCACACGACATGAACAGAAGAACAGTCAGTCCAATGAGAATCCCATTCTAAGAAGAGAAATACGTTTTGTACGTTTATCTAGTAACATCAGCAGTGACATCTAACTTTTCATCTAGATTAATTGCACTGATGCCGATTTTAGAAATAACTGGACGAGATATTTGTTTTTTCTCAGGAATAAATTAATAACTGTGAAATGATGTATTCTAGTTGTTTATTGAGCGTGAAGAGTCTAATTGTAATTGCTGATGTTATTGATGCATGATGAGAAGCTAACTAACTTGATCTTAAGGGAGACGTGAGAAGGCAGCAGCTCTTCCACGAAATGAAGGCGATAATTTACCTTTTTTCTTATTTAAAGGGCTGGGAAGACCTGAAAGATAGTCTTCAAGTTCTTCGGGTGTTCCTTATTAGGAAATGCGACCATCGTCAAGGGAAATGATCCAGTCAGCTTTTCGTATAAAATCTTTAGAATGTGTAACTAATAATACAGTTTTTGTCTTCAACATCCCTTTAATGGCCTTCTTAAAAATCTCTTGTGCTACCTTTGAGAAATAGAATAAAAAGCTTTGCCATCAAAAATATTAATATATTTTGTCAAAAACTGATACCCTAGGGTCGAGAGCTGAAAGAGGATCATCGAGAAGAAAAATATCAGCTTGAGAATAAATTGCACGAGCCAATGATAGTCTAGCTCTTTAACCTCCACTGAGATTCTACCCTTTTTCACCTACTTCACCTAGATCCCCACCTTCAATTAGTTGTATGTCTTTGCTCAAGTTGCAAGCGTCTAACACTTGATTGTATAAATTCTCTTCGAACTCTTAACCAAATACAATATTCTCTTGGATATTAGAATTAAAAATAAATGGTTCTTGTTCTACTAATGCCACTCGACCTTTGTGCCAAGCTCGACCAGTATACAATGGCATCTCGCCTGAAAAACTACTTAAAAATGAAGATTTTCCACATCCAACTGGACCTACTATCACTACTAACTATCCCTCGTTTATCTAAACTGTTAAATCCTCTAAGACTATCTTGTCTGGCTTCCAATAGCAGCTGTATTCTTAGAGCTACAAGCTTCCAATAGGAGCTAAATCTCTTTCTGTTTTATGATTCTCAGTTTCTTCATTATCTTGAACAACAACAAAAAATCAAAGTCATAAACGAAAAAGAATAAAAATACTGTCATTTCTAATATTACAGTTAATACAAACCATCTGATTAGGGTTTATACTTAGAAGACTTCCTATTCTCGCCATGATTACCTTGAGTTCTAGCAGTCCAGTAATACCAATCCCACTAGGACTGATAACTTCTTGCCGTAGGAAGAGAAATATATCCAGTGTAGAGAACATGTTAGCAAGTGTTAACGAAGAAGGATCTCCGAAAGTAAACACCAACCAGAAAATTAAAAAACAAGAGACAATCCCAGATGACATGCTTATGGAACTCTCCAAGACTTAAACGATTTTGGTGAAGATCAGAAGATGTAATTCAGTTTCTCGTACTTTATCAAGCATTTTCACAAAAGCTTGCTCCCAAGAATAAAGCTTAATCAATCGAATTCCTTCTAACACT
>Ga0302284_1000440_pt1 | contig 19662 bp, 14 predicted proteins | sample III_Fen_E2_1_FD_198760 | JGI IMG/M metagenome (GOLD analysis project Ga0302284, IMG submission 198760) | Peat permafrost microbial communities from Stordalen Mire near Abisko, Sweden - III_Fen_E2_1 | ecosystem: Environmental > Terrestrial > Soil > Wetlands > Permafrost | place: Sweden: Abisko...
CCGGACAGTTAACCACGGTTACAGCCCAAAAGATTACACCGTAATACTGTTTTCTGGTTTCGTAGGCGAAACGAAATAGTTTGACATTGTAATTTGTGCTTTCTAATGCATGCCAGGTGAGTTCCTGAGTTCCGGCTTTTACTTTTTCTCCATCCTTTGGAAGGATAGTAAATTGGTTTGGGAAATACTCGGTTGCAAATGCAGTTTTGAGATAACTGTCGGTAAAGACAGTATTGCCACGGTTGGGTTTATTAATTGGTTCCAATAGTAACCAACGTTGAATAAATCCCTTAGCATCCGGTGTTTTCTTTTTGAGAGTAGCCGGAGTGAAGTACGGTGCGATACTGCGTGTTGTATCGCGTTTGGCGACGTAGTTAATTGTGCTTTTTGATGCAACGGAACAGCTTTGTGATCCCATTCCAACCAAAATAGCAGAACTTACCGCCACTAATAAAGTTTTGTGTTTAATGTTCATAGTAAATCTTTACAGTGTTTACAATTGTTGTTTTTAGATAATAAGTTTACTTCTCACAAAAGTACAAAAAAATATCACTTATCAACTTACAATTATTGAATATCTTCACTTTTTGAGATTAAAATTTTTTTCTATTTTTCTGTCGTTTTCCTTCTCCTGAGTTTAAGATAAATATTAACATCTATATCTCCAAATTATTTCTATAAATTAATATATAGTCAAAAAAACAGCACACCGACACCATCTTTCATAAGAAAAGGTGCACAAAGAGTTTTGTAGACCTTTTCTTATGAAAGAATATTTAGTGAGCTTTAAAATTCCATTTGGAGTTATCGCTATTCATATCAAACGTAGCAAGTGTAGGTGTGCTGTCACCTGACGATACTAGCGCTAACTTCTCGTTCGAATTAGGAACCACCTTAGGCATTATTCTATATGTTCCATCGGTCAATTGATCGATTCGCCATAATTGTTCAGGAGCACCTGTAAATGTCGGAACAGTTATCACTTCGGCAGCGGCTGTAGCTGCTAAGGCTCTTTCTGTACCTGCAATTACTATTTTGTAATACGGGCCTCCAATATATCCTCCGGCTTCTGGAACTGTGATAATAGTCCATCTTTGATGTGGACGGAACATATAGTCTCCAATTCTTACACCGGTGTTTCCTGTTGGCCATGTTTTTATTACATCGGCTAATTCTTGTGCTGCAACAGGCTTTACAGGTTCATCGTTGTTGCGTCCGAATCCACGCATTCCACCAGCCATTCTTGTAAAGTCAACGATTAATTCCAAAGCATATCCTCTTCTTTCAGATTCAATCTCGTAAGTTCCTTCTTTGAAATTATCGCCGCCAACAGGCCAATCGTTTTTCCACAACAGTGGACGGATACCTAATACACTGCGTCCGCTTAGATCAAGATCGGCTTCGAAATGACAAGACATTTTTTCAACACCGTCGCTAACAATAAAACGGCCGAAGTGTCCGGGTCCGTTAACTCTTCCACCGGCTGCCAACACCATTTTACCACCACCTTCAAGCATGCTTCTTCCCATATTATCAAGGTAAGGGCCTGTTACTTTTCGCGAACGACCTACTACGATATTATAGGTTGAGTTGGCGCCATCGCAACAAGTGCCGTGTGTTCCAAGAAGATAATACCAACCATCACGATACAACAAATCAGGAGCTTCACAATCAATAGCAATATTAATAGCTTTATTACCTTCTACACGTTTTCCGGTTTTAGGATCGAGCTCTACTAAACGAATAAACCCGAAATAGGTGCCATACGTTAACCATAAACGGCCATCGGTCGGATCGAGCAAAAATGCGGGATCGATTGCTTCACAATCATCGTCTCCGTCACTCGATGCAACAAGCGTTTCGTCTTTGTATCCGAAGTCAGGCGATTTTGGGTCGAGTGTCTTTGTCCACATCACAAGCACATCGCTTGCATGTTGTTTTTTGGCACCTCTGGCATACGACACATAATAGCGATCACCAATTTTAATAATATCGGGAGCAACACCCCCGCCAGGCCTTACTCCGCCTGAATTCCAAACCCAGCCATCTTCCGACACTAATCCACCACTACCTGTGCCAAATGTATAATACTTTCCATCGCATTCCGCTATGGTTGAGGGATCATGTATAAATGGTTTACCCACTTGTGCTTTCATTGTTCCGGTTAATAAAACGGATAACAGGGCTGCTGCGCCCAATATTTTAATTTTTAATTTCATAATAATTCCATTTCTTTACTGTTGCGATTTTAAATAGGATAATAATTTTATTCGTAAGTAATGGTGAGATTTTTAATCGGCTGACCTTTTTCATCCAAAAGACGAACGCAAAAATCACTCATACCGGGGCCATTAATTACTACTCCACGGATGATATTTTTTCCTTTCTTCAACGTCATACGGGGTGAAACGCAATCGTCCACTACCATACGTCTGTCGCCGGAAAGTAACACGGCTTCTTTACCATTCAGCCACCACATAGATGCTGAATTTGAGCCTACTGCCATTCTTACATCTTTCATTTCCTGAGGACTGTTCACCACAGTTACAGCCCAAAAGATTACGCCATAATACTGTTTTCTCAATCCATACGCAAAACGGAATAGTTTGACATTGTAGAGCGAGCTCTCCAAGGCATGCCAGGTTAATTCTTGCTCACCAACTTTTACTTTATCTCCATTTTTTGGAAGAACGGTAAACTGATTCGCAAAATACTCGGTGGAGAAATTCGTTCGCAGGTAACTGTCGGTAAAAACAGTGTTACCACGGTTTGGCTTGTTGATAGGATCCAATAGTAACCAACGTTGAATGAATCCTTTGGCATCAGGAGTCATTTTTTTTGTTGTGGCCTGAGTGAAATACGGTGCTATAGTTCGCGCCGTATCGCTTTTTGCGATAGCAACATTGTTGCCCGTCTGTGCGGCGATATATCCTCCGGATTCCAACCCCACCAGGATTAACGAGCTAATCGCCAAGAATAATGTTTTGTGTTTAATGTTCATAGCAAATCTTTACAGTTTTTACAATTGTTGTTTTTAGAAATAAGTTTACTTCTCACAAAAGTACAAAAAAATACCACTTTTTGCTGTTAGAATGATAGATATTGTCACAAAATAATTTCGTTTGAATACAATTCATTTAGTTGTTGATTTATTTTAATATTCACAACGACTATTTTATTTGGATAATAAGGATCTTTTTGAATGGTTTCCCGAATTTTTAGTGGCTTCTCCCGTATTGCCGTACGTATTGTATCGCGTGGCTTAGCCGTTACTCATTATTGCTAACTACTCTTTGTTTTTCATTCCTATTTAACCATGCGATACAATCGAGTGGGAGCAGCGTTCTTTAATTTTTAATTCGCTGTTTCTCTGTTATTTCATATTTCTTTCCATCATAAACTAAAACAGAATTCCATTCAACATCTGTGTCAGGTACTACACTTTTTGTTAGTAGAATAGGTTTCGAGTTTCTCGTTAATGGGATAAATATTAATTCAAATATATGTTCACGTTCCGTACTTTTGTAAATACAATTATATTCTGAATTTGATTTCTCGATAATTTGAGCAGTACTGTCAAGATTTATCACCGTAATTGTCGTTTTCTTGATATTATCCTGATAATTCTTACTTTCCAAATTGTAATTATGTGCCAAGTGTAGTTTGTTCGCTATTTCATTTGTCATTAAGCTGTCTTCAAATTGGGTGTAATGAACCTTTGTTAAGTTTACTTTGAGATTACCTATACAATAAACAGCTCTATCTAATACTTTAGGCTTATTTGTTTTGTAAACTGCAGCAATATAAGAAGAAATATTTCCTTCAATGAGTTCCACACGAATAAAATGAGCTTTAGTCAATTCGTTATGTTTTTCGTCAAAGAGCGTCAACTCCTTGATTCCGCTAAAATCAAATTCCTTACTTACAATACTTAGCGGAATTCTACTTCTCTTGTTTTCGTCGTCTTTATATATCACAGAGTCTGCAAGCTTAGCAATTTTTTCAAAATTTATGTCATTCTTCTTTGCATATAATTCAATATAAAATTCATCTGTTTTCTGGAAGTAGAATTTATTGACAAATCCAATGTAAGTATTGTTATCATTAGAGTCGAATAAATTGTTCTGTTGAGAAATAGATGAATTGACATTTTCTTTGTCTTTTGGTTTTGAATTGTTGCAGGAAAATAGCAGCAGAGTCAAAAGCAGAGTTGTTATTTTAAAGGACTTCTTCATAAGATTATACTTGTCTTTTTTCAGTATTGACACGGTTCACAGACCGCACCAGGTTAGTTGTTTTCTTTTCATCACATCCGGTCATAAAATTGTCTTGGTATTCGTTTTGTAATTTCTGCTATCAATCTCCAACGTTTTGTTACGTACGCAATTTTCTTTTTCTTTTTGATTGCCTTATAAATTTGTTGAGCAGTCTTTTCCACAGGCATTACCCAGAATAATCCTTCACCTTTTGCCATTTCCGTATTAACAAGTCCCGGACGAATGTCTGTAATAAAAATTTGTTCTTTGAGTTTAGTTGCTTTTTGTCTTAAGCCTTCCAAATAATTTATTTGATATGCTTTTGTCGCATTATATGACGGGGATCGTCGGTTTCCACGAAGTCCAGCGATTGAGCTTATTGCTGTCAAATGTCCATATTTCTGTTTTTCAAAGTATTTAAATGCCCAGTCTGAAATAAAAGTCCACCCAATTACATTTGTTTCAATTGTACGAATTTCAATTTCAAAGTCTAATGTATCGTTAATGTCTCCTGTGCCTGAACTTAAAATAAGTAAATCAAGTCCACCAAGTTCAGAAATTAGTTCTTCCAATTTCTCTTTCGCTACTTTTGTGTCTTTTACGTCAAAAGTTTTTATGAAATATGAGTGAGGATTTTCCGATTTCAAACTTTCAAGTAGTTCAGTTCGTCTGCCGGTTATTCCGACATTGTATCCGTTACTAACAAGTAATTTTGCGAGTTCTTTCCCTATTCCGGAAGTCGCTCCAATAATAATTGCGTTTTTCATTTTTACTGTCTGTTTTCATTTTTACAATAGCTACTAACGAACCCCGTTTCCTCACTCGCTCAGATCTCCATACCAACGCCATTCATTGTCTTTTTCTATATTGACACGGTTCAAAGCACCGCGCCGTCGTCGGTTATTCTTGAACTGTCAAATAGAAGCTGGGGCTTGAGCCAACTTCCCTAGACCATTTCGATTCACTGCCCCATCTGTGATAAATACTTCCTTGTTTTTGTTTCATCTTAAAAAGTACGCAGTATTGATCTCTCCCTTGCACTTTAATGAATTTCATTTTATTGGTTGTATTCACCTTTACCCATTCAATTGTCAGCGCAATATCATCTTTAAAAACTAAATTGTACTTAGTCAAATCAATATCTACCCAGCCTGATCTTTTTGCTATGGGAATCAAGATATTTTCTGTAAGCTGTTCTTCAGAGGGCAAATTGTTGACAATATCTCGTATGTGTAAGCGAAACAGGCTACTTTCAAATGATTGATTGTGCATGCAAATATGCAAACTTTTTAATAATACAGGTTTAGAACCTAGTTCAATTTGAGTCCCTATCTCGCAACCTTTACCTTTTTGGGTACCTCCAATGCCACAAAATTCTCCATGCCACGTAGAGCTTGTTGTACCAACCTTTTTCAATTTTCCTGAAAATGGTTTTACCGTTACTTCACCCAGTTGGATAGGATCGCTTACCAGTTTTATTGTGTTTTCTTTGTTGGTAAGCTCTTCAATCAGGAAAGTTTGTGGTTTATAACCAATCATCGAAATCCGAACGATTGCTTTTGGTGATTGACCCTTAATGTCTAAACTAAATTCTCCCTTTTCATTTGTTGTTATGCCTATAGAAGTGTCAATTACTCCTAGATTGACATATTCTAATGGTTTCTCACTTGAAGAATCAATGACTTTTCCATTAATTAATTGAGCTTGCAGCTGTAAAGCCAGGAAGAATAGAAAGATGGTTGATAATAGTTTCATGCGATTTATTTGTTGTTTTTTATTCCTATTTAACCACGCTATAATCGCGCGGGGCTGGAATTCAATGATGCTACTTTAAAATCCTGGTTTCAATTTTTTTAAAAAGTTCTGTTGTTTCTTTAGACTCAGACAAGTTAATAAATATATAATTATCATTTTTTAAAACAAGTCTAATAAACGGTGGATACTTTAGATTTAAATTCAAATAGGCACCTCCAACATCTTTTAATCTGAAATATCCTTTAGCTTGATTCATAAAGAATGATCCATCCGTCCTTATTTCTAGTTCTGGCATAGTAGAAATAGTATCAATTTTGATTATTTGAGAATAATCAATTGATTTACTATAGACTCCTGATATATCTAAAGTATTTTTGTTTATAGTGATTTTATCATTTTTGATTATGTATAAGAAAAACATTCCAAATAGCGCAACTATAAATAAGGAAATCCATTTTTCCCAATTTATAAAAGATGGATATTCTATTTGCGAAGATTCATTAGTATCTTGAGTTTGTTTAATGAGACTTGAAACTAAACTTGCTATTTCGTCCGATTTATTTGTTCCTATTCGAATTATATTTCTTTTGTCTTCAAACCTTAATTCAATGGCATCGAGTCCAGATATGTTGTACAGCCATCCATTTGCTATTCTTCGAATTCCAAATCCATTCAATAATGAGCATCTTACGGGAGTACAACTTGTCAAATCATTAATCTGATAAGTTCTTTTAAACAATCCAATACCTAATTTGAATGAAATCTGGTTTTCATCAACTTCTATTACTATTCTATAGAATGCGAGTGCACATACGAGCATTAATGCAGATAAACCAACATATATCCGTCCTGAAGTGTCATCAAATCCTAAATAATATGATTTAAACGAGAATAGAGTTAGAAGAATTCCAAAGATGATTACTGGTAATAATCCAAATTGTGTGAATTTTTTTGTTTCCATTTCTACAATATTAATCGATTTTTATTCAGAAATTTTTTGACGAATTGAATCTAATTCATAAAATGATAGGTCTTTAAAATATTCTCCCTGTTCGTTGTAGCGTAAATAATCCATTTTACGATGTTTGGCATAGCGTCCCCCGTCCCTCCGGATATGTCTATCTTATTGTTTGCAGAATATTTCAGACTGGTTGTTGGGATTTTCTTTTAATCCCAACATTTTGTACTATGAGGATTTGCAATCCGTTCTTTAAAATAGAACAATTTGTCTATCGGATTTAAAATCCTCATAGTACAAAAAGGTGGGATTGCAATTAGCTACGCTGACCGTTGGTTCCCACCGACCAGCACGCACCTTTGTGCAAGCAAGTATTGGTTATAGATCCGCGAGGACAAGGTTATTTCTTTTGTTTTATTTCACTCGTATAATTTCTGCACTAAAATCTGACATAAGGTAAACTCTGTCGAACTTGGAGTCTGTCTTATAGTTTACAGCTTCATTTAATTCGTAAGATACAGAGGAAAGTGAACCAATAAGTAGAACTAACCAATATTCTAATATATTTATGTCACTTGTTTTATAGTTAAGTATCTTCTGCTCTTTTTTATGTATTTCTTCTTTTAGTCGCTCTAAAGTCAACGGTTCAGGTTGCCATTTTTTTTCTTTGTAATAAAATGTTACTTTTGAGTGTCGGAGAATTCTTATGTCAGTAATAAAGTCTGGAAATTCGATATACTCTCCTAAAATCATCTGATAAACTAAGTCTGCAATCAATGTAGCATATACTTTTTTTTCTTTTTGCGAGTATTCTAATTCATCATTTTTGAATTCAATTTTAGCCGAAATTGTCAGATTCGGATACTTTTCTTGAAATACTTTAGAGGAATACTCTACCAGATTTACTATTCTAAGATATTTATTTGCATTCTTAGTCAATATCCTCGAGTGTTCTAGACCAATTATTTTCGATTTCTGTTTTATAATAAAGTCTGGTGCTGGAGGTTGAGGCTTTTCAATAATCTGAATTTCAGAGTCTACTTTATAAACAAACTTTCCTATTTGGCATACTTCTAATACTTCCTTTTTCTCAAGTTTGTATTTCTCAAAAATTGGATTTATAATTCGCCCAAGGTCTTCACTCTCTTTCTTAAAGTCTGAAAAGAGTTTCTTTATTTCGTCCATGTTTATCTCGAATTTCATTTTTTTAGCTTGCTACCTAACATCTGTGTATCTCCGACGCCGTCGCCCTTATTTCAATATTAGTTTAGTTCTGTTTTTACAATTCACAGAACCGCATCGGCGGAGGATCTATTTTATTTTAATCAATTTAGCACCAAAGATAAAAATATTATTTCAGATTAACGAAATATTCCGGCAATTAATTAATCTGTCAGCGTTTAAAATCAAAGATTAGGCTCTCAGTTGTCCTGCGAATAATTCTAACCTTCATTGAAACTAAAGGTAAAGCTACAATTTTGGTGATTGATAAACCAGACTATGATTGTGTGTTGTAATTTCTTATGTATATGGTTGAATATAATGTATCTATGTTGCACATGTTTCTTCTTTTGTTGGTAAGTTTAATACTTTTGTTTGGTTTGCTAACACTTTTGATGCCATGTTTGAGCTTTTGATTGGTTTGCTAACACTTTTGATGCCATGTTTGAGCTTTAGATTGCTTTGCTAATACTTTTGTTTCATTTTCTAGTACTTTAGATGGTATGTATTAGTCTACAGATGAGTTTACGAACCATTCAGATTGGTGTAACAAATGCTTTGCGGCTCAATACGAGTATGCAGATGAGTTTGTTTGATGATATGTATTTATTGCGAATGATTACCCAGTCTTGTAACTTTCGTCGTTTGTACGGTGTTGTTGAAATAATACAGAATAAAATACTATTTTTGCAGCTTCTGTTTTAAAAATGTCAGCTAATGGCTGAATACGCTTTCAAAATGAAAAACTGTGCCGATGATAAAAGACTTATTTATAAAAAAGACGCTTGCTCAGCTGGACGAGGAGGCCAACAGCAATAAACACGGGCTGAAACGCCATCTGGGACTTATGAACCTGACCTTGTTGGGCATAGGGAGCGTGATTGGTGCGGGTATTTTTGTGCTTACGGGCACGGCGGCGCAGATGCATGCCGGTCCGGCCATTATCCTTTCGTTTATCTTATCGGCTTTCGGGTGCCTGCTGGCGGGGTTGTGTTATGCCGAGTTTGCAGCTATGATTCCATTGTCGGGCAGTGCATATACCTACAGCTATGCCACTATGGGCGAACTTATGGCGTGGATTATCGGGTGGGATTTGGTGCTCGAATACTTGTTTAGCACGGCTACCGTTGCGGTGGGATGGTCGGGGTATGTGCTGAGTTTTCTGGCCGATTTCGGTATTTATCTGCCGGCTTCTATGGCACAGTCGCCGTTTGAGTACGACCAGGCAGGGTGGCACGTCACCGGGGCTTTTATCAATTTTCCGGCTGTTTTTATTGTGGTGTTGCTCACGGCGCTGCTGGTGGTGGGCATCAAGGAAACGGTGCGGTTCAATAATATCACGGTGGTTATCAAAGTTGTGGTGGTGTTGCTTTTTATCGGTTTCGGGCTGTCGCATATTCATCCCGAAAACTGGACTCCGTTTATTCCTCAGAACACGGGCACGTGGGGTCACTACGGTTGGTCGGGCATATTGACCGGTTCGGGGGTGATTTTCTTTGCCTACATCGGTTTCGATGCCGTATCCACCACCTCGCAGGAAGCCATCAACCCCAAACGCGATTTGCCGTTGAGCATCCTGCTTTCGTTGCTGGTGTGCACCGTTTTGTATGTGGGTGTAAGCTTTGTGCTCACCGGCATGGTGAATTACAAAGAACTGAATGTGGCTGCACCCATTGCGCTGGCTATCGACAGGGGCGGGCAGGGGCTCAGGTGGCTTAGCCCGATTATCAAGATAGGTACCATTGCCGGACTGAGTTCGGTTATTCTGGTTACGTTGCTCGGACAAACCCGCATATTCTTCTCCATGGCTCACGACGGATTGCTCTGGAAATGTTTTGCCAAAACACATTCGAAGTTTAAAACTCCGCATTACTCCACGCTGCTCACTGGTTTTTTCACCGCGCTGATGGCGGGTATTTTTCCTATCGGTTTGCTGGGCGAACTGGTGTCTATCGGTACCCTGCTGGCATTTGCCATAGTGTGTATCGGCATACTGATTTTGCGTAAAATAGAGCCCGACGCTCCCCGCGCTTTCAAAACTCCGTGGGTGCCGTTTGTGCCCGTGTTAGGAGCTCTGGTTTGTTTTATCCAGATGTTGTCTTTGCCCACCGATACGTGGTTGAGGCTCATTATCTGGATGGCTATCGGTTTTGTTATCTACTTTGGTTACGGCCGTAAGCACAGCGTTGCCCGAAAAAGAAACCGATGATAGCGAAGATTGTATCCTGTGTACTACTCTCGCTTTTCGTAACCTGAATTAAAATGCGACTAAAATTCAATTTTCATGCAAAAGGATGGATTAATTTTCTTATTTTTGCGCCAAAACAAATCAATTATTAAGCAGAATAGAACAATCTCTATCAAATTGACTTTCGACTTCTGCAAAAACCATTTATATTTATGTTTAAAGACTTATTTATTCGAAAGACGCTTGCTGAGCTCGAACTACAAGCAGATGGTGAACACAACTCACTGAAAAGACATTTAAGTGCACTGAATCTGACCTTGTTGGGGGTAGGGTGCGTAATCGGTGCAGGTATTTTTGTGCTCACGGGTACTGCTGCTGCGCTGCATGCCGGACCTGCTGTGGCATTGTCTTTTGTTATTTCTGCGTTTGGGTGCTTGTTGGCGGGGCTGTGTTATGCTGAGTTTTCATCGATGATTCCCGTTTCGGGTAGCGCCTATACTTATGGTTATGCCACCATGGGTGAGTTTGTAGCATGGATTATCGGTTGGGATCTTATTTTGGAATATCTTTTCGGATCTGCTACCGTGGCAGTGGGCTGGGCCGGTTATGTGACCAGCTTTCTGGCCGATTTCGGTATCGTTATTCCTCCGGCCATGTGTCAGAGTCCGTTTATTTTCGACCATACGGGTTGGCATACTTCGGGGTCTTTTATCAACTTCCCGGCCGTATTTATTGTAGCTATTATGACTACTTTGTTGGTTATCGGTATTAAAGAGTCGGCCAAGTTCAATAATATCATTGTTTTGGTAAAAGTAGTTGTTATATTGCTTTTTATCGGGTTTGGTATTTCGCATATCAATGTTGCCAACTGGCATCCATTTGTTCCTCCCGTATCGCCCGATGGTCATTTCGGTTGGGGTGGAGTATTAACCGGAGCAGCTGTTGTTTTCTTTGCCTATGTGGGTTTCGATGCGGTTTCTACCACTTCTCAGGAAGCCATTAACCCCAAGCGCGATGTGCCGCGGGGCATTCTTTTCTCGCTGCTGATTTGTACCGTCTTGTACATTGCCGTTAGTTTGGTGCTGACCGGAATTTTGAATTACAAGTACCTGAATGTAGAAGCTCCTATTGCATTGGCTATAAATAGTGCAGGTCCGAGTCTGGCATGGTTGCGCCCCATTATAAAAATAGGAGCAATAGCCGGTTTAAGTTCGGTAGTGCTTGTATTGTTGTTGGGTCAGTCACGCGTATTCTTTACCATGGCTTCCGATGGATTGTTGTGGAAAAGCTTTGCTAAGACGCACTCAAAATTCAAAACACCTCATATCACTACTATTGTTACGGGTAGTTTTGCGGCTTTATTTGCCGGACTTTTCCCCATCGGTTTGTTGGGCGAAATGGTTTCTATCGGTACCTTGCTTGCGTTTGTAATTGTATCTATCGGAATAATTCTTTTGCGTAAATCAGAGCCGGATGCTGTACGTGGTTTCAAAACTCCGTGGGTTCCGTTTGTGCCAATATTAGGAGCACTTGTTTGTTTTGCTCAAATGGCTTCGTTGCCGGGCGATACATGGATTCGTTTGATTGTATGGATGCTGATTGGTTTTGTGATTTACTTCACTTATGGTCGCAAACACAGTCATGCCCGCAAAAATGCTAAACGATAAACGCTTCGTGTAGTTACAAAAAAGAAACTCCTGAATCAGTACGATTCAGGAGTTTCTTTTTTGTATTGCTGAATACAGCAAATTATAAGAGGTATTGTTCGCTGATTGATTTGTTTTCCTGAACGCGGAATATGGTATCGGCAAACATTTTAGAGATAGTAAGAATCTTAGCTTTCGGACAGTTAATCGGTTCAAAAGGAATTGAATCGGTAAAAGCAATTTCGGTCAGAGCCGATTGCATAACTTTTTCAGATGCCTCGCCGGACATTACACCGTGCGATACAATAGCACGTACGCTTCGGGCTCCCTTGCTCATCATCAAATCTGCAGCTTTGCAAAGCGTTCCGGCAGTGTCCACCATATCATCGGTAATAATTACGTCTTTACCATATACCTCACCAATAATGGTCATTTCGCCTACTACGTTGGCTCTTTCGCGTGTTTTGTAGCAAATTACCATGGGCACGCCCAGGTACTTGGAGTATGAACCGGCACGTTTCGATCCACCCACATCGGGCGAAGCTATTACCAGATTCTTTAGTTTCAGCGACTTGATATAAGGTACGAAAATAGTTGATGCATAAAGATGATCAACCGGAATATCAAAAAATCCCTGAATCTGATCGGCATGTAAATCCATGGTGATTAAACGGTCGATACCGGCTACACCCAGCATATCGGCTATCAGTTTTGCACCAATCGATACGCGGGGTTTGTCCTTACGATCCTGACGTGCCCAACCAAAATAAGGAATAACAGCAATGATTTTATACGCTGAAGCACGTTTGGCAGCATCAATCATTAAGAGTAATTCCATCAGATTATCGGAATTAGGGAATGTGGATTGTACCAGATAAATGTACTGACCACGGATTGATTCTTCGTATGAAACAGAAAATTCACCATCCGAGAAATGTTGAATTTTCATATTCCCGAGTGGGCAATCAAGGCTTTGACAGATTTTTTCGGCAAGATAACGGCTGTTAGTACCTGAAAATACTTTAAAAGGTGAAGTGGGTGCTGACATGGATTGATGTGAAATTTAGTTTTCGAGAAATTTTTTGCAAAAGTACTGAATATAATTATAAAAAAGATGAGAAATCTTGATTAAAATAGCAATGAATATTTATTAGAATTAAATTCATTCGTGTGTCCTTTCGTTCCGCGGATCAAATTTTATGAATAAATATCGGTAGATAAAGAATTTTACTTCTGTTGAATTGTTTGTTCGGGTAGTAAATGTGATTATCTTCTTTTTCAATAAGACAATTTACTGCAAACGTTTGTAATCAAATTTCGCCGTTTTTACAAGCACCCTAAAATATAGCTGCTGAAAATAACACTATTTTTGTTCGTGTTTAAAAGCGCACAACCTAATTGTCTATAATTCAAATATCTATGAGAATTCACTTCAATATACCCTTTTTTACTCGCTGGGGGCAACGGCTTTTGGTTACCGGAAATATTCCTGAATTGGGGGATAACGATAAAACAAAAGCACTGCCACTCAATTTTCAACACAAAGAAGATTGGTCGGGTGAAATAGAGATACCAAACACCGAAAGCTTCGAACTGACTTACAAGTATATTTTGTTTAACGACGAAACAGGGCAATTTGTTGACGAGTGGGGCGATGACAGGGTTATCAATATTCAACCGTCGAAAACTGATACGGTTTATTGTTTTGATAAGTGGAATGCCGCCGGAAGTACTGAGAATGTATTTCTTACAGCGCCATTCCAGCAAGTATTGCTGAAGCAACAACTCTCTGAATCAAACTTGAAACAGGCAGATATATACACGCATCTTTTTAAAGTAAAAATGCCCGTATTGAAAAATAATGAAGCTATCTGCTTGATAGGCGACTGCAGGGCGCTGGGAAACTGGACAACAAGCAAGCCTGTTATACTGAACCGGAAAAAAGATAACTGGTGGACTGCTGAAGTTGATTTGAGTAATGAAAAATCTGACGTTCACTACAAATACGGTGTGTATGATCTGGAAGATCATCAATTCCGGTATTTCGAAGCCGGTGCGGATCGCACTGCTCCGATAGCCAAGTCGAAAAAAGGTCTGGTGATACTTTCGGATGGTTTTACACGCTTCCCGAATCATTCGTGGAAAGGAGCAGGGGTGGGATTACCCGTTTTCAGTATCAGAACCAGAGAAAGCTTTGGAGTCGGCGATTTTGGCGATATCAAATTGCTGGTGGACTGGGCTGCCAGGGTTGGTCTGAAACTCATTCAGGTTCTTCCGCTCAACGATACAATCGGCACTCATACCGACGCCGATGTGCTTCCTTATGCGGCCATTTCAGCTTTTGCACTGAATCCGCTGTTTTTGAACCTGCCATCTATGGGCAAACTGGCTGAAAACCATCCGCTTCAGGCAGAATATAGTACCAAACAAGCCGAGTTGAACGCGAAGGAGTTAATTGCATTTATGGATGTAATTAGTTATAAACTCAGGTATGCCAAAGAATTATATCTACAAAGCAAAGAGTCATTTTTGGCAGATCAAGGATTCAAAACTTTTTTTGCAGAAAATGAATACTGGCTCATACCGTATGCTGCCTATTGTGTGTTGCGCGATAAATTCGGCACACCCGATTATAGAGAGTGGCAGGAATTTGCCCATTATGATCGGACTAAAATAGCAGAATTTGCTTCAGCCACTCAACCTCATTTCGACGATATTGCTGTCAATTATTTTATTCAGTATCATTTGCACAAACAACTTTCGGAAGCTGCCGCCTATGCTCACAAACATGGAGTGGTGCTGAAGGGTGACATACCTATTGGAGTGAACCGAAACAGCGTGGATACCTGGGTTTCGCCCGAATTGTTTCACATGTACATGCAAGCCGGCGCGCCGCCCGATATGTTTGCCATCAAAGGTCAGAACTGGGAATTGCCCACTTACAACTGGAAAGAAATAGAACACACAGGATTTGATTGGTGGAAGAAGCGGTTTTCTCAAATGTCCAATTATTTTGATACGTTTCGCATCGATCATATTCTGGGATTTTTCCGCATTTGGCAGATTCCTGTAAGTCAGGTGGAAGGCATTATGGGTTACTTGAATCCTTCCATTCCTATCCATATCAATGAATTTGCTGAAAAGGGATTGTGGTTTGATTATAATCGTTTTTGTAAACCTTATATTACCGATTTTATTTTGTGGGATTTATTCGGCGAAGATGTGCCGTGGGTAAAAGCCAATTGTTTGCAAATAGAAGATGGTTGGGTGCTTCGCCTGAAAGAAAACTTCTTGAGTCAGTTGACGGTAGAAAAATTACATCAGGCCGGGGAGATTTCCGACAGAATTAAATGGGGCTTGTTTGACCTGATTTCTAATGTATTGTTTTTTGAAGTTGAGGGAAGCAACGGAACTCAGTTTTATCCGCGTTTCGGCATGGAATCTTTATCTACCTTCAGAGATCTGGATTATTATACACAAGAAAGGCTTCGTGAGTTGTATGTAGATTATTTTTACAGACGGCAGGATGATAACTGGTATAAGTCCGGCATGGAAAAGCTTCCGGCATTGAAACGAGCTACTAATATGCTGATTTGTGGTGAAGACCTGGGAATGATGACACCTTGCGTGACAACAGCCATGAAAGAGTTAGGTATTTTAAGTCTGGAAGTGCAGCGTGCTCCGAAATCAAATGAGATTGAATTTTTTCATCCTGATGATGCACCCTATTTGTCGGTAGTAACGCCTTCGACACACGATATGAGCACTATACGCGGTTGGTGGGAAGAAGACCGTGGTGTGACACAACGTTTTTATAACTCTCAACTCGGACATTGGGGCGAAGCTCCTTACTTCTGTGAATGGTGGATTTGTCGCGATATAATTTTACAACATCTATACTCTCCTGCCATATGGAGTATTTTTCTTATGCAGGATTTGTTAAGTATTTCAGACTCAGTACGCCGACCGAATCCTAATGATGAACGCATAAATGTGCCATCCAATTCGATGAATAGCTGGAGATTCAGGCTGCATCTGAATATGGAAGATTTGCTTGAAAATGATGAGTTTAATGACGAACTGCTGAATTATATTACACAGGCAGGAAGGTAGGGAAAGTTCAGCGTTTTATTTTTTCCCTTCCCACTCCAGAAAGAATTGTTGCAGGAATTCTTGCATATACTTATGTCGGCCTTCAGCTATTTTTTTGGCAGTAGGAGTGTTCATCAAATTTTTCAGAAGCAATAATTTCTCGTAAAAATGGTTTATGGTTGTTCCTTCGCTGTTTTTATACTGCTCGAATGAAGTATGAAGCTGCGGATTTACCGTCGGATTGTACATTTCGCGATGCTTACTACCTCCGTAAGCAAATGTCCGGGCTATTCCTATTGCACCCATAGCATCCAGTCGGTCGGCATCCTGTACAATAAGGCCTTCGGGGCTATCCATGGTATTTTTTACAACGGCTCCCTTGAATGAGATAGCCCGGATAATACGACAAACATGTGCGATAATACTTTCTTCGACAGAGAGGGTTTCCAACCATTCGCGGGCAAGCCGCGGACCGATATCTTCATTTCCATCATGAAATTTCCAATCGGCTATGTCGTGCAGTAAAGCGGCCAGTTCAATCACAAACAAATCTGCTTTTTCCTGTTTCCCAATGTGAATGGCATTTTTCCATACGCGATACACATGCCACCAGTCGTGTCCCGAACCTTCACCTTCAAGCTTTAATCTTATATGTTCGGCAGTTTGAGCAATAATTTTTTCTTTGTTCATTTATGAATTCTATTTTATAGATGGGGTTATTATCTGACAAATAAAGCTACTGTCAGTATTGCAATAATCAACAAAACTAAGAACAAGATTCCAAAGAGTACATAACTGAAAATAGTTAGTCGGATATTTTTTGATATTTTGTTGTTGTCGAAAAACTGAATGTAAGTCCATGTCATCAACGAAACCCAAATCAATGTTTCAATATTTTCGACGACCGATACAGCTTCCTTTCTACTGCATAAGGCTATAGCGGGTAGCAGCAGAATGACCACAATAATTGCAATATTGCCCTATGAATTTTTTGTTACAGTTCTTACAAGTTGTTACCATTTTACTTGAATGTGATGTGTAGATTTTTTACATTTTCAGCAACCACAAAAGTAGAAACATTTTTTTTGATATGTGTCATCTGATTTGCTCCTTTTTTTGTTACTTTGCAGATAAATCATTAATACATATAAATTATGGATAAGGTGCTCAGACGTTCGAAAGACAAAATTCTTGCAGGAGTTTGTGGTGGTATTGCCAATTATTTAGGTTGGGACTTAACATTGGTTCGTGTGGCTTATGTTTCTTTGTCTATTTTCACGGCGGGGTTTCCCGGTTTTTTTCTATACCTGATACTTTGGGCTATAATGCCGGTTGAAGAAGAATAGTGATCGACTGTGAACTTCGTGACAGTAATTCCGGTTTTATGTATATGCAAATAATAAAACGGAATGTAATGGGCGGTGCTAAAGCTGCCAAATAAAAAATAGTAAATGCCTTTTAAACTTATTTCTCCGTTTCGTCCTACGGGCGATCAACCTGAAGCTATCAGACAACTGGTGGAAGGACTTAATGCGGATATCCCTTTTCAAACCTTGCTGGGTGTAACCGGTTCTGGTAAAACATTTTCCATAGCCAATGTGGTGGAGCAAATTCAGCGCCCCACGCTGGTATTGAGTCATAATAAAACGCTGGCGGCTCAGCTTTACAGCGAATTCAAAAACTTCTTTCCCGATAACGCGGTTGAATATTTCGTGTCGTACTACGATTATTACCAACCGGAAGCCTACCTGCCCGTAAGCGATACTTATATAGAAAAAGATTTAGCCATCAATCAGGAAATAGAGAAACTACGGCTTGCTACCACTTCAGCTTTGTTGTCGGGTAGGAGGGATGTGCTTGTGGTTTCATCCGTTTCGTGTATTTACGGTATGGGTAATCCCGACGATTTTAATAGCAATGTGATTGATATTTACCGGGGTCAGAAGGTGGTTAGAAATGATTTCCTGCGTACTCTGGTGGATAGTCTTTACACCCGCAATGAAATAGAACTTAACCGGGGAAATTTCAGGGTGAAAGGCGATACAGTGGATATATTTTTAGCCTACGCTGATTTTGTGCTGCGTGTAGTTTTTTGGGGAGACGAAATTGAAGATATTCAAACCGTAGATCCATTGACATTCAATGTGCAGGAATCTTTTGACAGCTATAAAATTTATCCTGCCAGCATTTTTGTTACTACTAAGGAGCGATTGGCCGCGGCTATTCAACTGATAGAAATAGACATGGCTAAGCAGGTAGATTATTTCCGTTCCATAGGCAAGCATTACGAAGCTAAACGCATTTATGAGCGGGTGAATTACGATATCGAAATGATAAAAGAACTCGGTTATTGCTCTGGTATAGAGAATTATTCCCGATATTTCGATGGTAGAGAAGCCGGTAGTCGTCCGTTCTGTCTGTTGGATTATTTCCCCAAAGATTTCCTGATGGTTATTGACGAAAGTCACGTATCAATTTCTCAGATACGGGCGATGTTCGGAGGCGATTCTGCCCGCAAACAGAATCTGGTGGATTATGGTTTCCGTCTGCCTTCGGCAAAGGATAATCGCCCCTTGAAATTCGAAGAATTTGAAGAGCTGGCACCGCAAACTATTTATGTAAGTGCTACTCCGGCCGATTATGAACTGGAGAAAAGTCAGGGAATAGTGATAGATCAGCTTATCCGTCCCACAGGACTGCTTGATCCTATTATTGACGTTCGTCCTAGTCTTAATCAGATTGATGATTTGCTCGAAGAAATCACCGTGCGAACAGAAAAAAATGAGCGCACGCTCGTAACTACTCTCACCAAGCGTATGGCAGAAGAGTTGACAGATTATTTAGGCAAAATGGGCGTGCAATGTAATTATATTCACTCCGATGTGGATACGTTGGACCGGGTTAAGATTATGGAAGATTTACGCCGCGGTGTGTACGATGTATTAATCGGAGTCAACCTGCTGCGCGAAGGATTGGATTTGCCTGAAGTCTCGTTAGTTGCTATTCTTGATGCTGATAAAGAAGGATTCCTGCGTTCGCATCGCTCACTGACTCAGACGGCCGGTCGTGCTGCGCGTAACCTGAATGGGAGGGTGATTATGTATGCTGATAAGATTACTGACAGTATGCAGAAAACGATTTCAGAAACCAATCGTCGGCGTGAAAAACAGTTGGCATACAACGAAGCGCATGGAATCACCCCGACAGCTATCGTCAAAGGAGAGCGTAACTCGTTTAGTAAAGCAGAACCGATGGCTTATATAGAACCGGAAAATTCAAAGAGCATTGCGGCCGATCCGGTAGTTCAATATATGTCGCGTAGCGCACTTGAAAAGGCCATCGCTAAAACCAAAAAATCTATGCAAGAGGCTGCTAAAAAACTGGAATTTCTTGAAGCTGCTCAGCTGCGTGATGAATTGATTAAACTGGAAGAAATACTTAAAGTTAAATAATTGGTTATTATCTGCCATAGCCAGCCTGCAGTATGAACCGTTACAGATGCGTCTGTAACGGTTTTTTGTTTTCAGAAAAACAGCATAAATATAC
>Ga0302284_1000441_pt1 | contig 19627 bp, 16 predicted proteins | sample III_Fen_E2_1_FD_198760 | JGI IMG/M metagenome (GOLD analysis project Ga0302284, IMG submission 198760) | Peat permafrost microbial communities from Stordalen Mire near Abisko, Sweden - III_Fen_E2_1 | ecosystem: Environmental > Terrestrial > Soil > Wetlands > Permafrost | place: Sweden: Abisko...
AGTTCAGGAATTTGAAAAGGCATTTAACACTCTTAAAGGAAAAGGAATGACAAAACTTATTCTTAGTTTGCAGGGAAATGGTGGTGGTTATTTAAATGCAGCAATTCAACTTGCTGATGAATTTCTATCTGCAAATAAACTGATTGTCTATACACAGGGTCTGAATCAACCAAAGACAGTAGCTGAATCAACAAGTACCGGTATATTTGAAACCGGAAAAGTAATTGTACTGGTTGATGAATATTCGGCTTCTGCAAGTGAAATTGTTTCGGGAGCTTTACAAGATTGGGACAGAGCAATTATTGTGGGTCGAAGGACTTTTGGTAAAGGTCTGGTTCAACGTCAGTTCCCATTAATTGATGGTTCGATGTTACGTCTCACTGTAGCCCGCTATTACACACCAACAGGTCGCTGTATACAGAAATCCTACAAAGGTGGATATGAAAAATACGAAATGGATTTAGTTGACCGTTTCAAAAAAGGTGAGTTGCTTCATGCCGATAGCATTCATTTCCCGGATTCATTGCGTTATCAGACACTTAACTTAAAACGCACAGTTTATGGTGGAGGTGGAATTATGCCTGATATTTTTGTACCATTGGATACTACACGCTTTACCGATTTTCATCGTACTATTGTTGCCCGAGGAGTTGTAAATAAAGTGTGTGTTCAGTACATTGATAAAAACCGTACAAATTTAAAAAAGAAATACCCCACATTCGACAAATTTAAAAAGGATTATGAAGTTGATGAATCATTTCTAAAACTTCTTATCAGTGAGGCCGAAAAGGAAAAAATAAAAATTGATACAGCTCAGTATGCTATTTCAAAACCACTTATTAAACTTCAGTTGAAAGCTTTAATTGCAAGGGATTTGTGGGAAATGAATGAATATTACCAAATCATGGATGCCGATAACGAATCGTTACAAAAAGCTGTTGAGATATTACATACTCCGGGAGCATTTGAAAAAATACTTAAGTAAAAAGAGTTTAGCAATCAGTATTCATCATTTGATAAGTCAATAATTTTAAAGAGTAACAGGAATTAAATTCCTGTTACTCTTTCCTTTATTTAAAATAATCCTTTGTATAATTTCGCACTTTAAAAAAATATTGAATATGATATTTACATACATTTATACAAATTGGATAGAAATTGCAGGTGTTTTATTGAGTTTGATTTATCTCTATTTATCCATAAAGCAAAAAGTAAGTCTTTGGATTTTTGGATTTTTATCCTCTGCTTTGTATATTATAGTTTTCTTTCAGACAAAATTTTATGCAGACATGAGTTTACAATTTTATTATCTGGTAATCAGTATATATGGATGGTTAAACTGGAAATATGGGAAACCTGATTCAGATGATGAATTACCTGCTACAAAGATATCTCACCGATTATTTTTTAGACTTGCTCTGTTTTCATTAGTTATATATTTCCTTTATTATTTAATACTTGCTAAATTCACCGATTCAACCATTCCTAAAGCTGATTCATTAGTGGGTATGTTGAGTGTTATTGGAACATGGATGCTTGCCCGTAAGTTAATTGAAAATTGGCTGGTGTGGATAGTAGCCGATGGGATTGCTACAGGGCTATTCATCTACAAAGGTTTATACCTCACTTCAGCCTTATTTTTAATTTATACAATTATGGCTGTAGTAGGATATAGGCAATGGAGAAAAAAACTGAATAGTGCAATTACAAAATTGGATTGAAGTTTATTTTATAAAACTTGGTTTGAATTTTTTAGTATAAACAGCTTAACCTAATTTATTTAAAATATTTTCCTGTCGATTAATTCAAATTGATGGTTTTAAAATTGATTAAAATTTCCTGTAAATTCAATATTTCTTTCTTTAATCACAGAAATATCGACAATTTTATATTACTATTACAATCTTTTAGTGAATCTGTTGAAAATAAAAAATTTAATTTTCTGTTCTTATTAACAAAAGGCGTTATAATTAGTCTGTTTTATAAGAATAAATAATATTTTTTTAATTTCGAGAAAACATAGAAATTTGTATTACAGTGAAATATTTCATTTTATAAGCTAATATTATTTCAACCCAATCATTAATTAGAATAATATGAAAAAACATATTGTTTTAAACGTATCGTTTTTTTTCATTTTCTATTGCTTTTCCTTTGGTCAAGGTTCCTCATACTGCGGACCATATAAAGTTTCTTCGCCAATAATACTGAATAATGTTCATAACAAAATAATCAGTGGGTTAGAAATAGTAAATCCAATCGGGCATTGCATAAAACTCTCCAATTGTACCAATATTACTATCCAGAATTGCAAGTTAGGACCATCAAAAGAAGAAGGCGTTTATTTATACAAATGTTCGAGTATAGCAGTAACGAATTGTTCAATGGATTCAGTAGATACTGGAGTTTTTGCAGTCTCAAGTACAGGTATAAAAATCACTTATAATGATGTGAAAAATGTACAAGGTCCTGGACCCCGTGGACAAATGGTACAATTTGCAGAGGTTTATGGTGGAGGTAACTGTATCAATTATAATATTGGTGAAAATATACCGGGACAAAGTAATCCGGAAGATGAAATAAGTTTGTACATGACAAATGGAATTGCTGGTGATCCTATACAAGTAATGGGAAACTGGATTCGTGGCGGTGGTCCTTCAAGCTCAGGTGGGGGAATAATGACCGGGGATAAAGGTGGATCATATATTTTAGTACAAGACAATATTCTTGTAGATCCCGGACAATATGGTATTACAATTGCCAGTGGACATAATATTTCAATCAAAAATAATAAGATATTTGCTAAGAAACAATTTTTCAGTAATGTTGGGCTATCAGCTTACAAACAGTATCCCATTGATTGTTCTTCGGATACCATTATGAACAATGAAGTCAATTACAGATATAAAGATGGTCGGTTAAATAATTTATTAAATAATGGAGGGTGTGGTGAAGTATTTGGTTGGAAAACAAATTTTTACAATCCTACATTAAATTCTTCTATTCTTCCTGATAAAATAATCGGGAGATGCAAAAAACAGTAAGTAATTTAATTTTTAATCAAAAATGTTCTCACAATTTAAATTGAAAAGTTGCGACTATTTAAAATAATGCATATAAATGAAATTCAATAAAACGTGCCGGTATGTAATTTTAAACAAACTATTAATTACATATTACTGAATTTCAATTGTATATTTCTTTTTCATCTTTTTAAGGTACAGAGCAACAAATTTTTATCAATGCTAACTTTCATTCTTTAAAGTATGATCTTCTTTTAAACAAATGATTTAAAGTCTAGGTTGTCAAAATTATGAAAATGTTTCTTATTCATTGAAATTTATACTTCTTTATATCTGAGAGATAAATACTCTCTCTACACTTATGCTGGTCAGGTCTAATTATGCTTATTTCCTAGAAATCACAGATGAAAAATGTGTGTTTAATTTTGATTCGGGTGAGTACCTTTATTGTTAACAGTATACTGTTTTGGAAATAATTTAGTCAATCTGAGCTTTTTTTGAAAATTAAGATTGTTTAAATGTCAAAATTAAATAATAGAGAATCATTAAACTGATTGTAATTATAGCATTTGGATTCTACCATACAATGTTGAATTTCAATGTATTTAAATGTTTTATCATTGATTAATTCAAAGAATATTTCATACTTATTTAAGAAATTTGAAAAAAAAATATTACAAATAATCTTAAAATAATTATGAAAATAGAATTTCAAAAAATAAAATCAAACTTCATTCGTTTTATTATCTCTTTAAGATGAAAATACCTGTAACATTACATTAAACAAAACTATTGATAATATAGTTCATTTCTTTAAAATAAAATTTGGGAATAAATATATATTCCAAATTAGTTTTATCTTTTAATAAATATATTCGTATCCGCAAGATACTAAATAACTATAGAACTTATTAATCAATACTACATGATTATAAAAATAACTCATTGAATTCCCATTTTATAAGGAATATAAGTAGTAAAAAATAATAATAATTCAACAAATAATTAATTACACCACTGTTTCTTTATCAGAGATACAAAAGTAAGAATTCTTATTTGTAAAAAAACAATGTATTAAAATGGTAGAAATAAAAAAACGAATAGCAATAATAGCAATATTTATACTCATGATTCAATGTTATTCTTTTGGACAGGGTTCAACATATAGCGGTTCTTTCACAAATTCATCTCCAATAATATGGAATGGAATCAGTAACCAAACAATTTCAAAGTTAGCAATCTCTAATCCATCCGGGCAATGTATCTCACTTACCAATTGCTCGAATATCACAATTCAAAATTGCAAGTTAGGACCTTCTAAGAATGAAGGAGTATATTTGTACAATTGTACGAACATCACAGTTACAAACTGCTCAATGGATTCTGTTAGTACAGGTGTTGAAGCCGTTAAAAGTACAGGAATAAAAGTCAATTATAATGACGTGAAGAATGTATTAGGTCCTATTCCACGTGGACAAATGGCACAATTTGCTGAGGTTTATGGAGGTGGGAACAGTATTAGTTATAATATAGGCGAAAATATACCTGGACAAAGTTCTCCCGAAGATGAAATCAGTTTGTTTATGTCCAATGGACTTCCGGGAGATCCAATTCGAATAGTTGGAAACTGGATTCGTGGAGGTGGACCTTCAAACTCCGGTGGTGGAATTATGACTGGTGATGAAGGAGGATCCAATATTCTTGTACAAAATAATATCCTTGTCGACCCCGGGCAATATGGTATTACAATTGCAAGTGGAAATAACATTTCAATCAAGAACAACAAAATTTACTCAAAACAACAAACCTTCAGCAATATAGGTCTTTCTGCTTATAAGCAGTATGCAATTGATTGTTCATCAGACACTATTATGAATAACGAAGTCAATTTCACATATAAAGATGGTCAATTAAATAACCTTTTAAATAACGGAGGTTGTGGTGAAGTATTTGGCTGGAATACAAATATTTATAATCCCAACTTAAATTCAACAATTCTTCCCTCAAAAATCATAGGCAGAGCAGCACAAGTAGATACAATAGCAATCCCTCCTAAACCAATATCTGCTCAAACTTTTAAGATATATCCAAATCCGGACTATGCACATGGTTTAATTGTAACAGCACCTACACCAAACACAGAGAACGTAATCATTTACGATGTAAAAGGACAGATCATGGTGAATCAATCTATTAATAAAAGCATCACAAATATTGACACCAGTACCCTTGCAATGGGAGTTTACATTGTAAAAGTCATAAATAATAACAATGTTGTCGATGTCCGAAAAATAATTGTAGGGAAGAAATAATTCCTGATATTCTAAATTTCGCTAATCGATTTCAAATAGACTAATGAATATTATGTCCTTTTTCTTTTATTCATTTAAATTGCTACTGTTTCAAACTATTAAATGAATTAAATCTGGAAACGCAATTAATGAGTTTCAATAAAATAAAATCCAATCTATTATCATCATAATAACATAGATAATTCTAAATGAATAAAGAATTATTTATGCGTTAAAGACAACAAATCAATATTTTAAGATCTATTCGTAGTCAATATTATTTTTTATAGTATTAATTTTCAAACACGTGTAAAATTTCTCACAGAATTTCATATTTAGAAATGGATAAAACTCATACAATGTGGTTAATATTCAATAATTTAGAGAGTAAATAATTTAATTTTTCATTATTTTTTTTGTTTTAATTTAAAGATTCAACAGGTAATAAATGCATTTCAATAATTATCAATACAATATTATTTAATTGCATGTAATAGTTATTCGAGTTATTGCCCGGAAATTTTTCCGACCTTAAGCAAAATCAGCTTAAAACCTTAGCCTTTTTTTTCTTTTTCCATTTTTTTTTGCAAGTTCTACATTATTAAAGTATGATTGAAACAAATTTTGTATATTTTAATATTGCCGGCTTGATTTATATCCAATAAGATAGCTGTAATTAATTCTACAGCCAGTAAAACAAATTACATGGTATTGTAATCGCCTGAATATGTTTTGCTTATAAGTATATTTGTCTAATAAAAATCAATCAGTAATATTTCAGAATCATGAAAAAACAAATTCTATTTATTGGGATGTTCATGTTAATTTTCCAATTTAATTCGTATGGTCAGGGATCGGCTTATAGTGGACCTTATACGAAATCATCACCAAAAGTATGGACTGGTATAAGCAACCAAACCATTAGTATGTTGGCAATCTCGAATCCTTCCGGGAAATGTATCTCACTCACCAATTGCTCGAACATCACAATTCAAAATTGCAAGTTAGGATCTTCTAAAGAAGAAGGAGTTTATTTGTACAATTGTACGAATATCACAGTTACAAACTGCTCAATGGATTCAGTTAGTACAGGGGTTGAGGCTGTCAAAAGTACTGGAATAAAAGTCAATTATAATGATGTAAAGAATGTAATAGGTCCGGGTCCACGTGGACAAATGGCTCAATTTGCTGAAGTTTATGGAGGAGGAAACAGTATAAGTTATAATGTAGGGGAAAATATACCGGGACAAAGTAATCCTGAAGACGAAATCAATTTATTTATGTCCAATGGAATAGCAGGTGATCCTATTCGAGTGGTTGGGAATTGGATCCGTGGTGGCGGACCTTCTAATTCAGGTGGCGGAATTATGACTGGTGATGATGGTGGTTCAAATATATTGGTACAGAATAATATTTTAGTAGATCCTGGTCAATACGGGATTACAATTGCTAGTGGAAATCATATTTCAATAAAAAATAATAAAATTTATGGAAAACAACAAGCATTTAGCAATATTGGACTATCTGCCTACAAGCAATATCCAATTGATTGTTCTTCGGATACAATAATGAATAATGAAGTTAATTTTACATATATGGATGGTCAGTTAAACAATCTTTTAAATAACGGAGGTTGTGGCGATGTATATGGTTGGAGTACAAATGTGTATAATAAAAGTTTAAATTCATCGATTCTTCCTGTTAAGATTATTGGTAGAGCTCTGGCAGTAATTACAGATGTTGTTTTACCACCTATTGAAAGTGGATTAAAAATTTATCCTAATCCGGCATCGGACCATCTTACAATAGAAGCCCCTTCAAGTCAAAATTTTAACGGTTCAATAGTCATATTTAATATCAAAGGACAAAAAGCATTGGAACAATCTATTAAAGGGACTAATATGGAGATAGACACTCGAAGTCTTGTTAATGGAGTTTACATTGTACAAATCTCAGATTCTGGAAATCAAATTGAAAAAAGGAAAATAATAATTGCAAAATAATAATTTCTATTATCAACTTTAAAATAGTTATTGTGGGGGAATTATACTTTAATGTTCCAAAAATACTCACTAAAAAAATTAAATAATCTTAGCCATCACTAAATAAAAAGCTTTATAGTCAAAGATTACATCTTTTTTTCAATCAACCGGCAAAAAAATGCCGGTTGATTTTTTTATATCCTTTTTATTTTGAGGTGAACAATCTAATTTTAATTTACTTACAAAAATCCTCAAATATGCAAATGTATTACTTCATTCCTGACCAAAATTTCAAATGTTTGTAGAAATTTTCATTGTAAGTTCAAAAACAATTCAATTATAACAAGATAATAGATTCCATAATAATTAGAATAATTTTCTCCGACCATTCATCTGTTCAACGCATTATATCGTTTATTGAAATTCATTTTCATACTTTCGAAAACAAATGTAATGACATCATACACTGATAGAACGTACAGCTTTGTAGTATTGGTTCCTTAAATCTATAGTTTTGTAATCCAAAACAACTAATAATTTATACTCTTAAAACCTGTTTGAATAAATAAAGCCGCATTAATGATTTACGAGTCAAATTTATTTTTACATTATTTCAAAGGCACTATGAAAAAAAATAATTCATTAGAAAATAGAGGTTTAAATATTACAGCTCTTTTATTTTAGTCAAATGAATTAAATGAATTTTATTTAAGCCAGTATATAATTATTTAATTCATTCTGCCATAAAACGTTTTAAGGAACTTTCTTAAAAATATTCTTTCCAAATACTGTCATTATGATAATTTTTATATCCCACCAAAAAGTCCAGTTTTCAAGATAAAACATATCATATTCCACACGTTTTTCCATCTTCCACAACTTATCAGTTTCACCCCGATATCCACATACTTGAGCCCAACCGGTAATACCTGGTTTTACATAGTGACGTTCCCGGTAATATTCTATCAACTTTGAATATTGATCGGTATGTTTCAACATATGAGGACGTGGCCCTACAATGGACATCTGTCCCAAAAACACATTAAAGAATTGAGGGAATTCATCTATACTTGTTTTACGAAGAAATTGACCTAATGCAGTTATACGTTGATCCCCGGAAGTAGCTTGCTTTACATCTGCTTCGTCATTTAAACACATACTTCTGAATTTTACACATGTAAATATTTTGTTATTTATTCCTGTCCGTTCCTGACGAAAGAAAACCGGTCCTTTAGAGTTTAATTTTATCAATATAAATAAAATTGGGAATAGCCAACTTATAATAAATAAGATTACCAGGGAAGAAAAAATTATATCAAATAGCCTCTTTAAAAATCGTGCTCCTAAATAATCCAATGGTATTTCCTGTGGATTGAATACCGCCAATGATCCTATCGACTCAGTATTCATTACATTTTTAAACCAGAATTGGTTTTCCGGAATAAATCTTAGCCTGACACCTATCTTGTTACAAATAGTAAGCAGTTCTCTACTTTTATTCAAATCATTATAAACAGAGTTTGTTACAAAAACAAAATCTATTTGATTCTGAGATATTAAGGGAACCAATTCATCAATAGTTCCCAAAACATTTTGATTATCTTCGTTATTATCTGAGATATATCCAATAAATTCATAGCCTAACATTGGATTATTATTCAATAAATGACGAACAAAAATACTCATATCATTTAATCCAATAATTAGAACCTTATGAACAAAAAAACCTTTATTGCGTCTGAAATTCAAATAACTATATAATAAATAATAACAAATCAGTTCGCAAATATAGAAAATTATGGTACACTCCAATAAAAACAAAACTGAGAAGCGTTTAAATAGAAACAGATACGCTAAGAGAATCATGACTGCAACAAAAAAAAGTATTCGATTTGTTAAGTGAACTACCTTATTTGAGAAATTATCATGTAAATAGAGATTCCTTCTTGAAAATAGCGTATTTACAATTACTACTGACAAATTCAACAATAAAAGATATAGACTTTTATCCTGTGTATCCAGTTCTTTTAAGATTGGATTAATTGAATAAATAATTGAGAAAGCTAAATTCAAAATGATAAGGTCAAAAAACAGATACAGAAATTTAAGTTCGGTTTCGATTGATTTCATAGTTGGTAAGTTTTATCAGTAAAAGAAAAAAAAATAAATAACCCTGAAAAAATATATACTAATATGTAATATTTTAAATCTTGAATTGTATTCTTTTTCGGCTTTAATTTATTTTTACAGCAATATTTTTTTCAATATTAACTTCAATTTCCATTAACAGATAGACAATAAACTTTAAATTACCAATTAAATATCTGCGCCACATACGTCTTGGCTCTTTAATTAATCGATATAACCATTCGAATCCCATTCTAATCATCCATTTTGGAGCACGGTTTATTATTCCGGCATAAAAATCAAAAACCGCACCTATGCAACAAACATGTCCTACTGATAACTGACTGTAATATTGAAAAGCCCATTTTTCTTGTTTTGGAGCTGTCATTCCAACAAAAAGGACATCCGGTTTAACTTCATTCACCTTATCAATCATTACTTTACTTTCATCCTGACTGAAAAAAGGTTTATAAGGTGGTGAATAACTGAAAACCTGCACATTGGGGAATTCTTTTGCCGACCTTTCGCGTATCAATTGCAAAATTGGGTCAGAACTTCCAAGAAAGAAACACTTACCACTAATTGCATTAATTCGTTCCATTTCATAATAGAATAAATCAGCACCGGCAATCTTTTGAATTTTTTCTCCGGACAACATTCTCTTTGCCCATACAACACTTATACCATCAGCTAAGAGTATGTTACTGTTTTTAAGTGCTTTATTAAAAACAGCATCATCATTAGAAGTATTCAGAGAATGGGCATTTATTGTACTAATAAGTACCTTTTTTTGTTGGATGGTGTTTAAAGGCTGATCGAACAACTTGTAGTTCTGTAACATAGCTATTTATTTTAAAGATGAATAAAAAACAATATAACTTCATAAGTTTTTTAATTTTATAATTTATATTTTCTCGTTATTATTTTTAAAATAATATCCGCTGTTAATTAATCAAAATTCAGCGTATTTAAAATAGCTAATCTATAACATTAATGTCTGCATAAATGTTTTCAAAATATCATTTATTTTGTAATATATTATTTTTAAAGTGTAATAGTTATTTGTACTACTGTAGCAGTTGTTCACTATTTTAAGTCGCATTTATTCTTTTATTATATTTTAAAATGCATTGTCCAAAATATTGTTAATAAATTTAATAACGCATTTTAAGCATTCACAGACGCAAAATTAATTAATTATCCGTTCGTATTTCAAATTCTATTTTAAAATTTAGAAGGATAATTAACACTGTTTATGAATGCATTTTATCAGGTAAAACTTAAATAAACATTCACGCCAATTTACTATGGAACAATGTTTGCCTTATGAGCCAGAGAATATTGGTACTCTATTAAAAGAATTTAATTCAGAGAATTTTCATAGTAGTACAAAGTAGAATGACAAGTTGGATTGTGATGAATTGGGTAAATATTTCAGTTGAGAAATTGAAAAAATATTTTACGGGACACAGCAATCCAAAGAAAAAAAATAGCAATAACAGTCTACAACTGTTATTGCTATATTAGAATACTTTTATGAGTGCATTTGTTTTAAAACACTTCTATGATTCAGCCCGAAAACAAGAAATAATCGGTATAATAATTTATGAAACTAAATATGATACAGAATATTACATACATTTTAAATGGAAAATTTGAAAATAGAATAATTTCAATTCATGTTGGTGAGTTAGGAATTAAAAATGCATTTCTAAATATTTATCATCATTAGCATACTTAAAACCATTCTCTACAATGCATTTTTATATGTATTTTTTCCAACCAAAGTCAAAAATACAATTCTAATATCCCACAAAAAATTCCAATTTTCCAGATAAAACATATCATATTCAACACGCTTTTCCATTTTCCAAAGTTTATCGGTTTCTCCACGAAATCCATTCACTTGTGCCCAGCCGGTTATTCCGGGTTTTACATAGTGCCTTACCCGGTAATATTCTATTAACTCTGAATATTGCTCGGTATGTTTCAGCATATGTGGTCGTGGACCTACAATCGACATTTGTCCAATAAATACATTGAAAAATTGAGGAAACTCATCAATGTTTGATTTTCTGAGAAAGCGTCCGATTGGAGTGATACGATCATCACCTTCTGTAGCTTGTTTTTGATCACTGTCGTTATTCATTCGCATGCTTCTGAATTTTAAGCATGTGAATGTTTTATTATTAATACCGGTCCGCTTTTGACGAAAGAATACCGGTCCCTTTGAACTTAATTTAACCAACACCCAAAGTATTGGAAATAACCAGCTGATAATAAAAATGATAACCATTGACGAGAATAATATATCAAATAACCGTTTAAAAAACCGAGCCTGCAAATTATCTAAGGGAATTTCCTGTGGATTAAATATCATTAAAGAGCCGACAGATTCCATATTCATACTATTTTTAAACCAATATTGATTTTCAGGAACAAATCTCAATCTAACACCTATTTTTTTACAAATTGACAAAAGTTCCCTGCTTTTTATTCTATCATTATAGACCGAATTTGTTACAAAAAGCAAATCTATTTTGTGAAGATTTACCAACATGGCTAATTCATCCATAGAACCTAATACATCTACATCTTCTTCCTGTTTATCGGAAATGTATCCGATAAACTCATATCCTAACATAAGATTATTATCTAGAAGTTGACGTAATAAAATGCTCATATCATTCATCCCGATAATTAATACCCGGTGAACATAAAATCCTTTAGAACGTCTGAACTTTAAATAACTATACAGTAAATAATAAAAAACAATCTTCCCGATATAAAAAAGTGTTGCACATTCTAATAGAAATAAGTGCGAAAAATTTCCTGGAAGTATTAAATGCGCCAATACGAATACTACTAAAATGAAAATTAAGGTGCGATTTGTAATTCGACTTACTCGATTAGAAAAATTGTCATGTAAATACAGATTTCTTCTGGAAAATACAGAATAAGTAATAATTTCGGACAAATTTAACAACAACAGATAGATACTCTTATCCGGAATGTTTAACTGGTCGAAATGATTATATATTGAAATTATGAACAAAATAGATATATTCATAATTATCAAATCAATAGCTAAATACAAAATTTTAAGTTCTGTTTCTTGAGATTTCATAATCGATAATTAAAAAGAATAAAAGGAAATAGAATTTTAAAACAGTGATATAATCAGCATAAATGTAAGTAGCATTATGAATTAATTATTACTTATTTGTTTTTCAATCATAACTTCAATTTCCATCAATAAATACCCGATAAATTTTGCATTGCCAACCAGGTATCTACGCCACATTCTTCGTGGTTCTTTAATTAAACGATATGACCATTCAAATCCAATTTTTATAACCCATTCCGGTGCTCTTTTAACAGTTCCAGCATAGAAATCAAATACTGCACCGATGCAGCAAACATGTCCGACCTGAAGCTCCGTAAAGTGCTGATAAGCCCATTTTTCCTGTTTTGGTGCGGTCATGCCTACAAAAAGGACGTCAGGTTCTACCGAATTTATCATATCTAACATCGTCCTGTTATCTTCCTCGCTGAATTCATTTTTATAGGGTGGAGAATAACTCTGAATATGAACATTTGGATATTCTATTTCTGCTCTTTTACGAATCAGTTGTAATATTTTTTCCGTGCTACCTAGAAAAAAGCATGTACCTCCTGTAGTATTTATTCGCTTCATTTCATAAAAAAATAAATCAGCTCCTGCAATCTTTTGAATTTTTTCTCCCGTTAGCATCCGTTTTGCCCATACTACACTAATGCCATCAGGCAATAAAATATAACTATATTGAAGTGCTTTTTTAAAATCGCCATCAGTTATTGATGTATTAAAAGAATGTGCATTTAGTGTGTTTATAAGTACTTTTGGTTGTTGTATGGTGTTTAAAGGCTGATTGTATAATGTATAATTTTGTAACATAATTAAATACTTTAATGAGTTAGTAGATTAGTTATTTTATGTATAACACATTTACTATTCATTAGTTTATATTCATTACATATTTATATTCTAATCATTTCTTTAATATATAAAAATTTAACCGAATTAAATGTCTTTAAATTTAAAATAATCACCATCTTTTCTAAATAATGTAATTGTATTTTAATACAGCCATTGTTGTTTTTTATGCGTCGTATATATTCTATTTCAGAGCAGCATAAGTGGCATATTTCGGCATTATTTTCTGTTTTAGACAAATCATATCACCTGTCAACTAAAAAGCCTTTAAACAGGCCCGTTGAGACTTAAATGAATGTATATTCGCATATCTGTAATTATAATTACGCTCGCAGTTCGATAACATTAAATTTGGATAGAAATAAATGCCATAATCTTTAGCATTTTTTTTCATTAAGTTATCGTGATTTTTTTAACAATGCTATTCACTAATTTACAGAATTATATCCTACAATTAAGTGAATGCCAGTCATTAAATCAAAAAAATAATTATTTATAATTTGATCAGCTAAACAATTTTTTATTTTTTTCTGTCTGTATATAATTTTAAAGACTGGAATACAGTAAGGGAAAACTGTAAATTAAATACATTTAACAATTATCTTAGTGAGTATTATTTTTTTGGTATTTCAGTTACCACTGACAGCAATAATATGAAATTGAATCATCACATTTTAGTAACTTGCTGTAGTATATCCTTAAACCTGAATTCAAATTTGTTGAGTGTAAATTCGCTTTCGAATTTATTTCTTGCTGCAATTCCCATCTGCTTACGTAATTCCGGGTTTTTTATAAGCATTTCCAGTTTTTCTGCTAATGCGTCTACATTTTTTTGTGGCACTAAAAAACCGGTAACACCTTCTTCAACAATATCAGGGATTCCTCCCTCATAAGTAGATATAACAGGGAGTGAATATTGCATTGCTTCGAGCAAAACCAATGGGAAACAATCGTTTAATGTGGGGAGTATGAAAATATCTGTATTTGCAAAAAACAAGTCCTTATCCTTTCCAAATTTTTTCCCCGCATAGTTTACTGAATCTGCAATTTTTAGCTCCTGTATTTTAGTTTGAAACTGTTGTTCACTAATATCACCAACGCCTCCAACAAAAGTACATTGGAAATTGAGTTTTTTGTCTTGCAGGATTTTACATACTTCCAGCAGTACAAATACTCCCTTTGATTCAATCAGGTTTGATAAAAAAAGAAGTTCAACTACACTTTCTTCTCCATTTTTGCTTTTCTTTATTTCAACATTCGGTATACCATTGGGACAATACCAGACCTGTTCATTAACGACATATTTTTTAATGTCGGGATATAAGTACTTCGATAACAGAATCACGTTCGAATTCCTAAATGTCATTCGGTATAACAAGTTATCAATGAACTTATCCTGCCTCAGACTAACTCCCTTGTTATGAAAATGATAAATCAGTTTAACGCCAAATAATTTTACGAGGAATGCCAATGTAGCATCTTTATAAAATGGAGTTCCTTTCGAAGTAATTGATATATAACAAAGGTCCGGACGATTTGAAATCAATTCCCAAAATACCTGACTAAAAATTGAAAAATACCGAAACAACTTAATGATGCTTTTTCCACCAATTTCATTAATGGTAATTGATGTTCCTAAATTTATATATTTGCAATCAAAAGCATCATTTACGACCTTACTTTCAATAATTTGCAATCCTATAGCAGCAGCTCCGTGTATGGGAGGAGGGTAATGTAATACAAATAATATTTTCATTTTAATTTTTCAATAAATGTATTCGTATGGGAATAATAATCAATTTTAAAAATTATATTTTTATATAGATAAGCTTTTTTTTATAATATTCAATTCTGTAGAAGTTTTGAATTTAATAGTTTAAAGCAATATATATTTAAACATTTAGTTCTTTTAGTTCTTTGGAGTTAATAATTCATTGCTTTTCCGCAATGAATTCCAACAATCGGTATTATTCAAATAAGCAATCTCTTTATTAAAAGCAAGCATTTTTAAAAGCGTTTCTAATTCTTTCCAAAGACCAAATTGTTCTATTTCCCATGAGTGACCCCATAAATGAAATACACCTCCTGTAGCCATCATTTTGCTTATATAACTTTCAGCCAATTTAGGAAAATTTTTATTGCCCTTATAAAACAACAAATTTTGGATAATTGGAAGAAGAAATGTGTGTTTTAAACAATGCCTCATTAAAACAATGCTGCTATGATTGTATGCCTGAACAGTAGTATCCATTAAGGCAGAATTAATTTTAGTGGAAGTATGTAACAATTTGGTAGTTCGTCCGAATAAATAACCCGCCTCTTTTACAAAATCAATATCACGTTGTGAAAATTTACCACCCGGGTAACAAAATGCATCTACTTTTTTGCCAATCCTGTTTTCTAATATTGTTTTGCATTCTGAGATTTCTGTTCTGGCTTCATCTTTATCCAGTGTATTTAGATAAATATGATTTACTGTATGCCCCCCAATTTCAAAAAGATTTGAAATTCCTGTTAATGTGGCAGCATTCATAACCGAATGCTCTTTATTCCTGATTGGGACATAAAATGTACCTTGGATGTTGTACTTTTCGAGTAATTCAGCGATTCTGATATCAAGTGCATACCCATCATCCCAACTGGTTGTAACAATTATTTTCTTATCTTCCATATTATTTGTAACAGTTTATCCTTTACTCGATTAGTGAATGAATAATGATTATAGAATTGATTGGTGACAGATTTATCTTCTTCTATAGTGTCTAAAAATGTAAAATCACATTGTTCCGAAACATCCAACGGTGTCTCAAATCTCTCACTTTTAAATTTAGTATGTGTTGCCTCATCACTGAATCCATTATTTTGAACTTTCGACACAATTGGAAAAACGTCTAAATAATTATGCTTATATTGATGATATACAAAACGAATTGCCCATGAATCTATTAAGCCCTTTTTTCGCCGATATAGCATGTGCGACAGATCACTTCCACCCCGGTTAAAATAGAGTTGCTTTATAATATTCCACCTGAATGAAGAATAGTCGTTCAATTCCCAATCTATTACCGACCATCTATCTTTCCAGGTAGCCCATCCCCAGGAAGAAGCTCTTAATGAGAGAGCTACATCATAGTTATAATTATCCGGATAGTTTAATTTAAAAGCATATCCGGAGATGCTCAATATCCTTTTCTTATCCGTATAATAATTCAAAGCCTGATTCATAAAGCATAGGAAATTAGTTGCTAAAATCAAATCATCTTCCAGCACAATCACGTTTTCATATTTCTCTAGCATTTTACTGACACCGGAAATAATTGAATTAGCTAATCCTTTATTAACTTTACTTTCATAGATGGTCACTTTTGAAAAGCCACTAATAGTATGAATAAATTCTTTTACTTCTTTTACTTTTTCTTTATCTTTTAAATTAGCCGGTCCATCTAAAAAAATAAATAATTGACTTTCTGAAGCTAATCTGTTTTTTTGTAACGATTGTACTGTTTGTTTCAGTTCAACAAGGCGGGAATAAACAAAAAGGCATATTGGGGCTAAATTTTTTACAGGTTCCATATTTCCAAAAAATAGTTTCGATTATAATGATTTGATTTTAGAAGGATATTGTTTAAATATCAAAAAGAACTATCAATGTCCTTATAGTTTTAAACAAAACTTCATCACCCTGAATTCAATCGTCCTCTTTTTAGGAGGGAGCTGAGGAACTGCTTAATTAAAAATAAGCTTTAAAAATATCTATTCCTTATAACTTTTATATTACATTTTATAAATTTTTTTTTCTATGAATTTAATTAACTGTCTAAAGGGCAGAGAGTATTTAGATTGCTTAATATGTATAAAAGCATGAAGACACATTGTTTTAAATTTAGTAATAATATAATCAATTGAATGTGTTCTGAAAATCAAATAAGAAAATAACAAATGAGGTTTAGCCAGTAATCTTTTTTTTAATTCGGTTTCTCCCCATAAAAAATGAATCGTTGTCAGTCCTTTTTCAATAGAGGTTTGAACTAATTGAAAAACACATATCTCCCCGACATTGTTTTTAGCATAATTATTATCAAATCCTATAACATGAATGAATATGCCCTTATTTGCGATAGTTGAAATGCAACCGGCTACAATCATTCCATCAATCTCTAGATAGGAGACACATCCATAACTTAATGAATATTTATAAATATTGTCAATATATGTATCACATAAGTCAGGTTTTATTCCTTTATGTTTTAGCCTGTCACAATTTAATTGAATGATTTTAACGATAATCGGTTTCTCAATTTCATAACCGTATTTTGTTACACAATTAACAGTTTGGAAATCTTTTTGTAATCTTACTTTGCGATTTTTAATATTTTTACGGGTATGATACCCTAGTTCTGAATAATAGTCATCCATCGTTAATGGCAAGTTCAAAACATAATCATCTGACTGACAAAGCGGAATAGAATTTTTCAGTAAGTAGCCCACATATGAAGCATCGATGAACACTTTTTGGATAATGGAAAATCTCTCAAATATTTTTTTAATTAATTCAACAATCAGATCCTCTTTTATTTCAACAAGTGAATTAAAGATTTGAGAAGTGGATCCATTGTTCCCGAATACAAATAGGTCGATCAGAGAACTGTTCTCATATACCAGGAAATAATTAACATCATAAGTTGGATAATATATTTCGATATAACGACAAGTTGTTATAAATGAATCATATTTTTCAAGTAAAAAAGATTCATGTTCTAAAGGTAAACCTTGACAGAATTCAAAGAGATACATACATTATATTTTTATAACTTTAACATTGTTTATGTGTAACTCGATCTCTATTTGTTTTTTACAAATTGCTAAAGTGGAGATAAATTTGATTTTTTCAATTTAATTATGGCATTTCTAATCAGATTGTGGGATTTTTTAATTTTTCAGTAACATATTACCGATTTGAAGTTACATCCTTCTTTTACGCTTTCATTTCATCTTGCATTCTTAATTTTTTATTTACTGAAATACTTTTAATAGATCGTACACTCACTAACTTTTTCCAATCTCCGCTATTTAAAAATTTAATTGAAGTTTTAAATGGTTTGGAGAATTTTGATTGTTTTGCGTTTATCAATACTTTATTAAATAAAACTTTAATGGTATTAAACAGGTAATCGAATGAATAGGATCTATAAATTAAATAGGAAAACAATACATTTGGTTTTGCAAGCATCCTTTTTTTTAAATCGCTTTGGCCCCATAAAAAATGAAAAGTTGACAAACCATTCTCAATACAAGTTTGAATTAAATAAAAGGCACATATTTCGCCTACGTTGTATTTATAATATTTCGTATCATAAGCTGTTACATGTCCAAACAAACTTTTGTTTATGATCGTGTTGATACTCCCGGCTACAATCTCACCATCTATTTCAATATAAGCAACACAACCATAGTGATAAGTGAACTTGAAAATATTATTCTTATAATGGATATTTTTATTCGAAATATCGGATCCATGAATTACACCTTTATGTTTCAACTTATTGAAATCCAATTGAATTATTTTATCTATTAAAGTTTGATCTATATCATTTCCATATTTTGTAACGAATTTAACGTCACTATAATCCCTTAAAAGTCTTATTTTCCGGTTTTTTATAGTCTGGCGTGTACTCGAACTCAATTTTTTATAATATTCTTCCATTGTTGATGGTAATTGAAGAATATGATCATCCGATTTAAAATTTAAAATCGATTTATTTATAATGTAATTTTTATAGGATGCGTCGATGATTACTTTTTTGATAGATGAATAGGTTTCGAAAATTTTTCTCACAAACTCTTCAATTACAATCTGGTCCATTTCAACCAGGGCATTAAAACAACGGGTTGTTTTACCTTTATTACCGTACAGGATTAAATCTATCAGAGTTTCATTCTCAGTGACAAGCATGTAATTAATATCATAAGATGGATAATAGACTTCAACATAACGGCAAGAAACAATATAAGAATTATATTTTCCCAGTAGAAATGATTCATAATCTACAGGCAAACCTTTGAAACAAGTAAAAGTTATCATACTATTATTCTTAATAAAAGTTATTAAAAAGACACCTTAAAAAAACAATGCAATTACTTTTGTTAAAATATTCAATGTGAAGTTGGTTGATGAATTAATTCACTTAAAGCATTCAACAGGTATCATTCGTTCATGATGTTATATTT
>Ga0302284_1000442_pt1 | contig 19616 bp, 10 predicted proteins | sample III_Fen_E2_1_FD_198760 | JGI IMG/M metagenome (GOLD analysis project Ga0302284, IMG submission 198760) | Peat permafrost microbial communities from Stordalen Mire near Abisko, Sweden - III_Fen_E2_1 | ecosystem: Environmental > Terrestrial > Soil > Wetlands > Permafrost | place: Sweden: Abisko...
TCCATCTTTGCTTTCCTTCATTGCGACTGTTTCTTTGACTCTTTATTTCTATTTCAGTTTGAAAATAAGAATTTATTCATTGGTAAAAAATGTATTTATTACCATTTTTGGAACATAATGTTTTTGAACTTAAGGAGCTTTCCCTTGTTACATCTAATCAGAATGAACAGATGCTGAGGGAAGAGCACTTAAATTTTTTTAAGGTAAAGTTTCTCCTTCCCCTCCTTGTGTGCGTGCTGTAGAGTTAAGAGGAATGACTTTGTTAGCAGGCGCCCTAGCATCTTTCATATTTGTGCAGCCCATTGGTAGTTTAGAAAGTTGCTTTCTAAAGGCTAATCTTCAAAGTTAATTTCACCACCTATTCTCACTCTAGTAAAAGTACTTTTTCACTTGAGGGATTATATTAATTTCAAGTTGTTTTAAGATTGGTTTCTAGAAACCTTGTTTTCGTACAGGCCACTCCAAACTGTTTTTGGGTTTTAATTTCTTTTCTTATTACGTCTTAAAAGTTACCCACAATACCATTATCATTTGTACTATCTGAATGAGTTATTTAATATTGTTTTTGATTGTTCACTTGTCAAAATAAGCAGGTTGGATTATTTAATTAGTAAAAAAATGAGAGTAATAACTGTAAAACAAAAATAATTTCAACCGTTATTTATTATAGCAGCTCATTTTATTCTTCAGAATGTGTTGGCAATTAAAACATTTAGTTTTCTTATTGAATTGGAAAGACAGACAACTCTCATTACTTAAAAAGAAAAGAATTCAATCTAATTAGAGGTTATTAGTCTTAATTTCACTGCAATTTGTATTAAAAATAATTGTTTTAAGGGGAAAAAAAGAGTTGAATGTCTTCTTCTTCTCATTTTTCAATTCTGATTGGAAAATCTTAGAAACATATTCCTTTATTTTGCATTTTCCCAAATTAATTTTGTATTAACTAGAACTTTAGTAAGGTCAATTGATTAAGATAATGTGAGTCAGTACAACTTTGACAATTAAAATATCGTTTAGGAGCAAACAAAATACACACAAGAATTACCTCTAATGGATGATCAACGATGATCAGGATACATTTAAAGTTCAAACAATAAAGATTGGAAGAAATGAAATGGAAAGGATTACCAATTTCAAAAAAATAATCGTTCTCCCTGAGCGTCATCTGTATAGTAGACTTTGGGGGACAAAGGCTGAACATACTATGAAAGATAAAGGTAGTAGAAGCAATGAGTCTAAATAAATACAGGCAATTCAAAAAGAGGAACAAAAACAATATCTTGGGAACTCCAGATGTAATCCATTTTAGTTTTCTCAGTCCTTCAATTCTCAAGAAAACAGTAATACAAATACTTGTTATTGATAATTCTACTAAGCCTAACACTTTTTTAATCAAACAGTTGATATATTTCAAGAAACAGCAAGGTTTGGTGATAGTTTTACAGTTATGAAACAAAAATAAATGCCATAAACAAACAACAAAGACTATTAACTTCCAACTGATAAACTATTTATTAACCGTCTTCCTCCATTGTAGGATTTGTCAAGATAGCCAATTAAAACTACCAAGTAATTAAATTAGTAATAGTAGTAGATTCCTGGCTTTTCAACCTTCCCTACTTAATAATAAAAGACCAACTATCACATTGACCCAGTATGCTCCCCCAAAAAAGATTAATCCAATTTGCTCAGGACAATTACAATAAAATATTCAAATTCTTTGAAATTTTTCTAGAATCGCAACTCGAGCAAACCTTAGACTTCTCCTGATCAAACAAATAATTGCTCCAGAAGTAGATAATAAGACTAATAGTTTCAAAGAGATATTAAAAGTGTGAAGGAATCTAGAGCATCCAGCTCAGAACAGAGAAGGATAAAAGTTCTTCCTATTCGTCTTCAAGGAGGTGGATTATTTGATAGCCCAGTAGATTAAAATAAAGATAGTTCTCTCCCAAGAAGAAATCGCTTTGACTTTAAAAAAATCTATATTTGACCTCCTTACTTAAGTTATTTTCACAACTTCGGATAAAAATGTTTTTTCCACTATTTGTTACAAGAAGATTGTGTGATAGAAGAATACTTTCTTTCTTTATTAAAATTAGTTTAGTATTTGATAGTTACGAGGTAATTAAATTAAATATTCTGGTTTTTCTTTTTAATAAATACAATAACAATATCAAAGATTGGTTCAAATAACTAAAAAAGAATAATATAAATCTTAACTAAAAAGATCAGACAACAAAAGAAGCCAAAATGTCAAAAGAACAGATATAAATTTAGGACACCAGCTTAAGTTATTTTGCTAATGAGCCTATCGGATCAAGCCTAATCGGATAATATTACAAGACCACAGACAAGGAGTATGTCTTACTTAAACTCAAATTCGATTCTCCCTGCAGTTAAGATTTTAAAGATTATATTCTTTGCTTGAAAGTGAAAGAGGAAAAAAATGAGTTTCTAAAGAATGTTGCCCCAAAACTCTTATTGGAAAGTCGAATAACACTGCTAGTCATTTTTCGTTAGCATGAATACACTTTAAGTTCTATGCTGAAGAAAATAACTGAGAATTTAAGTGTTCAATCTTAGTTTTTAGAAATAATATCTGCTTTAAAACTAGTAGTAGCATAGTACATTCTATTTTTCGAGAAAGAAAAGGTGTTTCCTTCTCATAATTGTTTAGAAGACACAAATATTTTATTTCTAAATGAACAAGGCCTCGATGTAGTATTCTTTAGAGATATGTGGCAATCTCCAAATCTCTTAAAATTTTATTTGGATAAGCACGAATAAAGAAAAAAAGAAGAGCAAGCAAATAATTCAATATTTCTTGGGGAAATAGCACCTGAGTTAAAAGAATCTATCATAAAAGATAACCCAGAAGGATCTCCTACAGCTGATATGTTCAGTTTTGGCACATTATTGAAAAAAATACTTCGAGGAATTTGTTGGAGTATTCTTTCTAATGAATAAAAATAGGCATTCGATGAGATCATAAGTATGATGATAGAAAATGATTCATCTAAAAGAATCTCTTGGTCGAATCTCGAAAGTTAACTCAATAAAATGACACAGCTATCATTCTCTCCTAAAGGTTTCTCAGAATTCTAGGGGTAACAATAATCTATTCCTAAAGATTAGTCATTTCCAGAATCATAGCAATTCTAATAATCTTCTCCTAAGTTTTAATCATCCTAAGAACCATAGAGGAAATAATAGACAAAGTTTGAATAAAAGCCATTTTAGCCTCCACCTAATCCTTCTAATTCTTAATTTCGTTGGATCTAGCAAACTAGCCTCCTTAATGTACAAGAGAGTATACAAAACTATGTACTCAATTTAGAAAAAAAGAAAGCTGAAATCAATATGGGATTATAACAATAGAACTTATCAATTTATAAGGATATTGTTCAAGAAGCAGAGGAAGCTCTTTAGAATCGTAATTTTGCTTTAGCCTTGAAGGAACTCTTCTTTTTCATGTCAAACGACATCAAATTTATTTCCTACAATTTTAATTTGCCATAGTTCTATTTTTTGTTGACATAACTTATTGCAATATCTTCCAAACTTATGGTTGAGGCAAACAATTGCATAAACAATATCCAGTTGCCTTTCATAAAAGAATCCCCTCTGCCGAGCTCGCTGTAGGCTGATTAAGATGAGTTCAAAGCACTTGAATAAAAATATCTTCCTAATCTTTAAAAAGACCTTCAAACTGTAATGGAAGAAAGCTTCGAAACAGGAGATATTAATAGACTTTATATCTAAAAAGCTTGCAGCACTCCCAATTATATTTTACCGATGGATAAACTGCCAATACTCTTGTAAAACTTAGCCCAAGAAGTAAAACAACAACTAATCAACCAGAATAATAAAAATAATAGCTACCTCAAAGGATTATCTTTCAGGTTGAATAAACTTCAGTAATGCTGTGAAAACCTTTGGAACAATGAATAAAATACCTACTTTAATTTTGACTTCTTCTTTGAGAAACTTGTTCATTTCAATGAAATTGGATGGTGAATAAAAGAAATCAATAGTAATACTCTTGAGCTCATGAAAATATTTGAATAAAAACAATAAAAATGTCTTAGTGTATTTTATTTTTATTTCAATTTCGCATGGATTGCTACTGTTTCTTCTTAATACAGAATTGTGGTCTATTATTTTTAAAAGATTACTCAATCTCCCCATAGAACATGTAAATCCACATCGTTATCATGTATTCAGAATATAATTTTAGTTTTTGAATTCCTACACACTAAATATAAGTTCAATAGGAAGTTATATTTGCTTGATTCTTTAAGAGTTTTTTTCTCTTTAATAAACTTGAAGTGACCATAAAGGCAAATCATAAATGTCTCACTATGAATAATACAAAGAAAAATAACATTGTAAGTACAAGACAATTAAATACAATCAAATTGAGTTATTAATTAAACACAATTCAATTAATTAATTTACCTTATTTTAAAGGAAAAATAAATAGAAAAGAACTTTGCAAGCATTTTTTGCATTAACAAAAAAACATTTCGAAAAATATTTGCAAATTGAGTTAAAATCAATAGGATTGATAAATTAGTAAGACAATTCAAATTAAATCTAAAAATCAGGGGCAAATTCAAAGATACTTCGAGCATATTAGGTAAATCAAGTTTATTTTTTTTTTGTTTTGTTTTTTGAAGACTAGTTAATTAGTCCATATTTTATTATTATTTTACTTTATTTTTTTGTTTAGTATTTCTTTCAAATCATTTTATGTTTTAGTTCTTTCAAATATCAATAGTTTTTGTGTGTTTTTTTTTTCAATATTAAGTATTTCTAACCAAGTCCTCATTTTGAAAATATCATAGAATATTGCTTCTATTTCGATAGTTTGGGTAAAATATTTGGATATGATGAGAAAATGAAACTAAAAGCAATGATTAATCTCGAGAGCAAGCTTATCTGTGAGTATAAACGACATGAAGAAGTAGTTAAAACTTCGGCGATAAGCTAATTGCTCTAATATTTCCAGGCTAAAAAACTAATCATTAATGCAGTCATTGCTTTTATATTTTCTCGTTTTGTTTATTTTTATTTGTAGTCCAAATTATTGCTTTTTCAAAGCGCTTTACCTTTGTTTTTTTAATATTCCATTCTTTTAATTCAAATTTTGGGCAATTAATCATCTAAAATGAATGCTTTATGGAAATACCTTTAATTTGATTTAAAATTTGAATTTTACTTCTAATTATCCTCACTAAAAAGGCATCTATCTAAATGACTGGGTAATCAAATAATAATTGAGCTAAAACCTCCCGCTAGATAAGAGAGAGCAGAAGTGTGGCTAAACAAAGAAATATTTTAAAGAATATTAAATCGTCAAAATCAATAGAAACTACCGAAAATGATAGCACTTCCAAACTATGAAATCAAGCGAGTCATTGGATCTGGTTCATTTGGTAAATTTAGATATCTTAAGATAAAATAACTGAAATATTCTTGCTAGGATATGTATTCGAAGCTTATGACAACACAAATCAGAGAACTGTTGCTCTAAAGCGCATCTAGAAAGTCGGAAAGAAACTGAGCAGGGAATATGAAATTCTCTTAGATATCAAAGACTGTGACTATGTGGTCAAGATGATTGTGAGAAATATTGAGTTTCAGCAAGGTTTAACTAATTTATTTAAATAAAAAGGATTTATATTACTCCAAGACAGATGATAACAAACTCATCCAAAATATTGTATTCGAATACATGGAAAACAATTTAGAAGACTACATCTCCAATTGCAATAAGAACAAAAAAATCATTCCAGAATAAACGGTCAAGGTACTTTCTTGGGACAAATGATGAACATGCAACACATTATTAATAATTAAATCAGGATTGCGAAAATATCACAAAATATAATCATAAAATTGGATTGCAAACTAATGGTATGTTTATAAAAAGGAATACGCTTACTAGATCTTGAAGGGTCTGCACTACATCCACTCAAAGGGGATAGCTCATCGAGATCTTAAACCGTACTTGCTTGATCTTCCTATCTTTTTTCTTATGTATTATTTTTTTCAAAGAGATAACATTCTCCACAACGAAAACGGACTAGTCAAAATATGCGATTTTGGTAAATTTTAATAATTCAGTCAGTGCTTGATTTAAATCTTTGTTTTAGGCGGATCAAAGTACATTGATGAAAAGGGAAAGAATACTCCGTACATAGTGTCCAGATACTACAGAGCTCCTGAATTGATCCTATGCATCACCAAATACAATCAGAAAATAGACATGTGGTGTAAGGAACCTTGTTTAGTGGAGCATTAACTTGATTTTAATTAATATTTGTAGCGTTTGGATGCATCCTTGGTGAGCTCATTTCTACAGTTCCTCTGTTTCAAGGCAAAACAGAAGGCGATCAACTGTTTTCAATTTTCAAAGTCATGGGATCCCCATCAAAAGAAGAATTTGAAGAGTTCTCCTCTAAAGTACCCTTTGACAAGAAGATCTTTGATGAATTTCAAGTTTACGAGCCCCAAGATTTGCGCAAAATGTTTTACTATATCAAAGACATCGATAATCTCATGGATTTAATACGCAAGTGCTTGCAGTATATCCCAGAAAATAGAATTTCTGCAGAAGAAGCTCTCACTCACCCTTTCTTTGCAGGCCTTCAAACAAAATATCCTTGATTTAATGAGTTGTATTGTCTTGTTTCTATCAAGTGCTAGAGTCTGTGTGTTTGTGTGTTAAATGAATATAGATTTGTCTTCAAACAAAAGGGTATTTTACTACAGCTTATTTCATCTATGCAATTAATTGCAATAATTATTTTCAGAATCATTTGATACATATATGATTATAAAAACAGAATCTGTCGAAATCGTAACAAACTATTGGACGATGAAGCATTTTTAATTATACTTAATAATAAATGTAAATTTGAAGAGCAAATTATTACATTTTTTATGATAAAATATTAGAAAATCAAGTTTAATAAACATTAAAAGAAACTTATCTTTTCAGAAGTTATTAGGTCACTTGTAGGAAATAGAAGAAGGACGTTTTACAATGGGCAACTGTGTCAAATAAGGGACTGTTAAAACACCATCTACAAAGAAAAAATAGACGAAAGATCCTGATTCAATAAAGGATTTGTTAAAGGAAGCAGAGTTGCGAGAAGAAGCTCTGAAATCAGCTCATAAATCTAACCTAAAGAAACCATAATCAATAGAAGAAGATGCTAAAAGTGATGTAAATATGAAAGCGTGATTTATAATTTTATTAATATATTTTTACAGGAAGATAGCACAAATGAAACAGCAAATCAAAAATAGAAAAAAATCTATGAGACTTCTTCTTTTAAAAAGAAATCTTCCATTCTTTAAGGAGGAAGAGGAAATAGCTCTAATAGCGAACCTTAATATAGGGAAGACGGCAAGAAAAAAACTTAATATATTGGAAAAGTGACTTCAGAAAATGTTCCTAATCATATTAGAACTTAGATTGAAGAACAGCGTGGGAATTATGAAGCAAAAATAAAATAATAGATTGAAGAGTTGAATCTCGAAAAAAGTGTAGTGACCAGTGCCTTTTAGTTACTGCGTGATTATTTATCTTACATCAAAGACACCAAAAAGTATTGGGTGAGGTAATATTTAATAGTTGCTTTATTACTTCTTGAAAAATTAAGTTAAAAATAAGCCAGTATTAATGCTTTAATTATTCATTAAACAATTTATTTCTTATTTTTAATAGTATTAAGCTATTAGGCTACAGCAAGGCGGAAATTAATCAAGCAATTGTCGGAGGAAATTTAAGTATTGTTGTTGAATATAATACAGGAGAAACTATAAAGTTAAGAATATCTCATTCTTTAGACATAGATAAAGCAAATTATGATTTGGACACATTTGTTTTTTTCAATAAATGTGAACATGCTAATCTAGTCAAGATTATTGATTACAATTTCAGGATAAGTGCTAAGTATATGAGGTACTATATCTTTAGTGAGAGTATCCACTACGAACTGTCTTTAAATGAAATAATTTAGAAACAGGCAAGCACTTAAAGACCTCAGATTACAGGAACAAGCTTTAGATAACTATTCATTGACTTGCTGGATATTTTAAATTATTTCGCAGCATCTAAATTTACTCACGGAGGAATTCGCCCTTCAAACATTTACATATAAAAATAGCTTGAAAAAGATGGCAAATATATCTAAAAAGCGTTTCTTGATATTAGTCTGTCTAATGATAATTATAATAGAAGGAATACCAAATACAGAGATTTCGCTTTTAGAAAGAGCAGTGACCTTTAAATGTTTGGAATATCAATGTTATCTCTAATATCTTCAATGGATATTGATTCGCTTGAAGAATCGAATAAAAAACCTGTAATTTAAGCCAAGTTGTCTGCTCCTTCCATAATTCAAGTCGATAATGATATTAGGTTTGCAAATATTTTTTTATTTTCTCCTTAAGTTATTTTTCTTGTGATACTAAACTTATTATTTTGTTTAGATATGCTCTCAATTGCATCTTGAAAGGATCAGATATGATTTTAGAATTCGGAGCTGAAAAATTTAAGGAGACCGTTGACAACTCAAACAATTTCGATAATCTGTTGGGATTGGAAAGGCCTTCTTAATAGAAAAACTCATTTTCTTTTTGCTGTTTTACTCATGAAAAAAGTGAGATTGTTGTCTATGCTTTTTATTCAAAATGGGCTTTTGGATTTAGAATTTACGAGAGCTTGGAATTCGATAAAATGGTAACAGTAAAGATGCACTATTGTTTTGGAGATTTCCTTTATTTGATCTATGAATGCGAAGAAAACTCTGATCTATTTCTGTCTAGAATTAACCTCCGTAAGAAATGCTTAGATAATAAGAGCATTAGTACAATAAAGTCACTAGCAGATTACATCTGTAAATTCTAAGGAGTTAAGAGTGAGGAAGAAATAGATGTTATGAGAGCATTTGAGAGTATTGATTCTAAAAATGAAGGTTTTATAAACTCTGACAGTTTTAGATAATTTACGTTAGAAAATAAGTTTAAAGATACGCTTAGTGGATAAGCTGAAGAGCTTGCCAATATTGTTAATTGCTTTGACGAATAAGATAATGGAAAACTCAATTTTTATGAATTTAAGAATATGGTCAATTACATACTCCAGTAACGACCTTTTATCGACATAGAAATTAAAGATTTTGTAGAATTACCTCGAAGTTATTCTCCAGCTGCAATGATGAAGCGCGGAAACTACCTTTATTTAACAGGTGGAACATACTAAAGTCTACCCACAACTAAATGTTTTCGATTCTTCTTAAAGAACTTGAAGGCCAATCAAGAAATCTCCTCTCTCAAGACTCACTCCTCTGGAGTAAGTTTAGTTATTGATTGATAAACATATCTTTGAAGGATAATTTCTTTTAAAAGGGATTTTTAGCTGACGTGGATGAGTCCAACAAACTTATTTTCTGGAACTGGAAAAAAACAGATGATTTTTTCTAGCAAGAAACTGATAATCAAAGTCAAGTTGTTAAAATTAACATGGATTAACTACTCAACAATCAGCATTAAAAAGATAATCATCTTTAAAAAAATAACAACATTCTTAAATTTCAGAATAGTATGGAAATGAAAAATGCCCTTTAAAGTAACCAGAGCTTAGCGGGTATTAAAGATTTTTTTCATACTAAAAGTTTAACTTCTTAACTACGGCTTCCTAGAACGACGAGTTTCCCAGTTAACTTGCAAGTTGAAGAAGGTAAAAACGAAGAGGATACCTCTGATAACATATCGATGAGTGTATATAACATTGATAAAAACTAATGGAGTCACTGCATTTTGGATGATAATGGCTTATTTAATAACTAAAATTTTATACTTCCATTAAATAATAAAGGGTAGTTAATCATTTTTGAGAAAGGTAACTGCTAAAATGCTTGGTTAGTCAGTTTTTCGTTAGGGGACATAACCATCCACACTCCAAATCTCTTTTTTGAGGATCTTGAGAGTGTGCAGGAAATGATAAGAGGATTCATTGATAATAAACTTAACGTCGTATTTTATGAAAATTCCTTCATTTGTATCTTAAAATCTTAGCTTCGAAAGGATCTTTGCTACCAGACCTTTATCATCAACGAAGAAACTGGGAGAGTAACTTGTAGTTAATATGATCTCATACCTTACCTAATGAGCTATGAGCGTACCACAAAGATTCCTGTATAATATAAGTAATAAAAAAGAAGTAATTTAAGCATTAACTCAAGTTAAACATCAATTATCTCTATGAATCTCTCTCTTCCTCCCAAAGGAAATACTAAGATAAAAATTCAAAGATACACTTCTGATAAAATAATAGCCTCTTTTGGTTAATCAGTCATTTATTCAGCTCACCGTTCCTCTATGCCAAATGTGGACTTTAGAATTCTTTCTCGAACAGTGAATAATAGTACTGAAAAGATAGATGATATTTATGAATCTCTCAAATTTATCACCTAAAATCTACTGCATAGGCGACTTGCTCCAATTAAAGATGCTTTCTTTACTTTTGATTCTAATTGCAAAATTAAACTTAATTGTGTCTATACAACTGAAGATTTTGGATAAACAATGGGCGAAGTTATATCGGCACTTCATAATTAAAGGAATGAAGCAAGATGTAGAGTTCTATTTAAAGACAAAGCCATTTCTTCATTAAAAAATAAAGCAAAATAAAATAAAATAACCGACACCAACAGCCCACAAACACTCTAAAAAAAGGATAATCACCGACACAAGAAAAGAGTTTCAAAAATTCTAACATAAGCACATAATAAAAGGGGAAGTTTTTATGGAGAAGAATCTAATAAAGGTGAAAAGCATTAGATTGATTTCCCCTCTCGTTTCTATGAAATCCTTACGAGCATGAGAAACGTATTGATATCCATTCATGTTTTGCAATAGAATAGATTTTTCTTGAAAGAAGTTTCTCCTTTTACTCTAATTCGGATCGAAAATGGCAAATATTTCTCACCAATTAACTTTTATCACGAGAATACATTCACAACAATCAATAGCGAAACTATTGAGCCAATATTGGAATAAAACTCCATTTACGAAGACTATATCTCTCCTTAATTATTAACAGCACATGAGGAAGGGAAATCCTTTAACGATATTAGCTATAATATTCATAAAGCGAATATATTCTCTCTCGGAATAGTTTTTTTGTAGTATGCAAGCCTTAAAAGAATACGAGGCTTTAATAGAATTGATTAAGCATCTTAAATAAAGTTATCTATGACGATTAAATCTCTTTCTTTTCCTAGATATCTTCAAGATATATTTATCTAAATGCTTAAAATAAATGAAGATGAAAGACCCTCGGCAGTTACGCTCTTGGATAAAATTCAGCATATTATGGAAGATAATAAATTAGATATTTATTTCCCTTAGCTGTCACTTTTATCGCCTTTTAGAATAAAAACTGATTAGTAAACTTCAACTCAAACTATCCCTCTACCTAAAGAATTAAATGCAAAAACAACGAATGAATAAAATGAATTTGCATTCACAATCGATACTTCTGAATCTGTTTTGTTCTTGTGTAGGAACTAGACTATTTTATCTTTTGAGAAAACGTTTAAACTCGACAATAAGCTTACATTTTCAACAAAGAATATTATTGCAATCTCCAAATACGACCTGGGTTTTTATTCGATCATTAAGTATCTAGCCCCTCCTAGAAACTCTATTCCTCAAAAGATCCTGTGCTATCTTTTAATTAAACTTGAAGTATTTCCTAAAAATTCTAATTAGATTTTAGGAACCCTAGTCTGTGAGCTTCCAAACTTTCTTGGAAGAGATATAATTTCTACCAATCTACATGCAGTCAATGAAAACCTACTTTTGATTTTTGGAGGAGTGGAAAATTCAAGCATAGGTTTGCTAGAAATGAGAGAAGTTTTTGTGTTTAAGCAAATGAATCCTTTTTATGAGAGTAAAGATGATTACATATTAGAAAAAGCTGATTCATTGAGAAGACTAGATGATTTACAAAGTGGAGTAACTCGTGGGTAATTGATTTCTGTTGATCCTAAATCGTATGAATATCGGCTTTTTGATTATGATAATTTCCTTGATGAAGATTATTGTAATGAAGATAACATTCTGGAGCGTAATGAAAGTGATGAATCAGATGCTGAAAGCTAACATTAAAGCTCAGAAGAATCTTCTGAAGAAGAAGAGAAAAAAGATAATAGTGAAGTAAAAGATAAAACTGAACCTTTAGTTCAAGTAGAAGAGATAGACTACGAATATTATGTGATTGACGAAGTCCTTACGTAAAATGAAACTTCTAAGTAATCTTCTTTGAAATACATGATAAATATATAGTTCATTAGATTAGATGGGTCTATTGAGTAAAAGCACATCAATGTAGATATGTTCCAAACGAATAAAAACAAAAAAAATTAAAATGAATTACAGCTGCCAAAAGAATTAGCCTTCTAATATATCCCTCTTTCAAACTCCCTGATCATAGGAATAGGCTTAGAACTCGATTAAGGAATAGCCTTTCTTATTTCCTTAATTTCTATGAAAAGTTTGAAATTGCCAATTATTAGAGATATTTCTGATGACAAGTTTATTTCAATGAACAATGCAAAGAGAGTTTCCTAAAAAAGTTATTAACTTGTGTCATAAAAAAGTTTTCTGATTATGTTTTAATCTGAATGTGATCTCGTCTAGAATTTCTATGAGCTTGACACGTAAAATATTGCTCTTCATCTCATAGGATAATCTATCTTAATGTAAAATGTCTGGTAGTTTAAAGGTTAATAAATAATTGACTCTAAACCAAAAGAAAATAAAGTCAATTTGAAATAAAATCACATTCTTCTCCCATAGCTTACAATGCAAACGCCTAACTTAAAGAATTAAATTGAACAAATACCAAAACCAGTAATAGATCTTCATAGTTTGTCTCGAGACGAAATACAAATAAATCAACTTAAATCACATAACTAACTGTTTGAGGGAATATAAGAAGTCTTTGAAGGTGAGGATACTCCATTTTAAGGTATCAATTAGAAAAGTGTTACTTTCTTAAGTTCTTTTGGTCAAGATAAAAGTGAAAATAAACTTTAGGATCAATAAATAAAACTTAGAATAGCTGATTAGATAGATAACAATGAGGAAAATACACTAATTTCAGAGTTTATGGAAAATAAAACTTAAAATAAACAAAAAATGAATGATCATGCAGAGGTTAGTGAAGAAGAAAAATAAGATATTGATCACTAAACTACTTTTGACATTTAAAAAATAATTGATGATAAAGTAAAAAATAATAATCAGAATTTCTTGACAGAATAATCATTAGATATTGAAACATTAGTCAAGAATAATCCAACGAAATTAGCATAAGAATAAGTTGATTTCTATTTGAATAATAAATAATTAGATGAATATTAAAAGGATCTTTCAACTTAGAAGCCATAAATAATAACAAAAAATGAAGAAAATCATAATCTAAATGTAGCGACCCCTCCAAAGAAATAACAAATAAAATCTTTTGAACGAAGATTAAAGAATAATTCTTTTTTTAGTAACGATCTTCAAACCTCATAAACTCAGAAATAAGATGAATAACAAAAGTAAATAAACGAGTTTCATGAATAGGAATTCAATATTGGATTAATCTCACCAGCTTTTTCAGAAGAAGAAAAAGAAGATAATTAAAAAGCTTATTTTTTTCCAGAAGTTCTTCAAGAGATTTAAGCTGCCTCCTCTACAAATAATATTAGCAAACTATCTTCTTCAAAAACAGGAAGGATACTTTATAAACACTAGTAGGATCGATCTAGCGAATTGCAATCATTTGTGGAAGAGATTGAGTAAGTTGATGATTTCAATCTGCATACATGCTCAAATGGGGAATTAAACTTTAATAAAGATAACTCTCAAAGTAGCATGCTTATGGTTGTAGAAAATTAATGAAGCTAGCTTGACTCTTTTTGATTTAAATATTTCTAAATATGCTAACAAATATCTTAGTGTATTACCAGAAATGTATATTTCTCAACACTAAATAACTTATTAATACTAAATATTAATTATTTACATTATTATGCTCATCCAGATAAAAAAAGGTAATAGTTTGTGGCAGTTCAGATTTGAATATATAAAAACTCATTTTTAGTTGAAGTGAAGCTTACTTCAATTTATAATATTGGAGGCATTTTCTGAACTCATTTTTTGTATCTTTACTTTTTAATTATTAAATGCAATTGTTACTTTTGCATTTAAGGATATTTTATCAAATAAAAAAAGGTAATTTATTACATCAAAGAAAAGTAAATTTGGCGAAAAATAAGAAACTATAAACACTTCTAAGCTAATCTAGAGACTGATTGATCTCTTCAAGAAAATAACCTTATTAGATTCATACCTATTCTGGATAAAAAAGTGCTACATACCTTTTTTAACTAAAAGAAAGAGCTCAGAAAATAAAACTTTAGAATATTTTCCAATTAGGATAGTTTAATATTAGTAAAATATTAAATTTTCCAATACGTTCAAAAAAAAAAATGTTTTAGCATAATCAAATTGAATTATTATGAATCAAGCGCAAATTAAGAATTAAACTTGAGAAAAAAGAATAAGATTTGTTTATTTTTTAATTACCCTCAAACAAGCTTTTATCCTTTTGATTTTCAAGAATAGATAAGAGACATGACTTGACAGATAAATATATTCAGTTTATTTTAAGAAAATAAGGTACAGATTTATAATTTGTTAAAGAAGATAAACAGAATTCAGAAAGGAGATCATCAAATGGCTCGTAAATTCTTATCATTAGTTATGGTTTTAATAGTTGTTTTTTATAAGAACAAGAGAAGAAACGTAAGCATGCATTCTGAAGAGGAGACTGATCAAAATTTCAACTGCTGTTTTTGAACATAGTTTGGTCTAATTTAGCAGACGATGACGAAGAACATAGCAAATCTCCACCAACTAACTACACCCCTTATGCCTAGGATACAGATGCATTGGAATATAAACTGCAACCAACAGGCGAAGAGATTCCAAAAACTGACTCCAGATACAACTAGCAACCCAGATAACCAAAAAAGCCTTTATTATCAGGTTAGTTTTATTCATCTTGATATTTCTTGTGCTGATACATAAATTTTAGCTGATGAGATGGTTGAACAAATTAGATCAGAAAATCATCGCTTTGTTTTCCTTCATTGCTTTGGAGTTAATGGCTCAGAAAAGGAGTTTGCTGAAGCTGTCGGAACACAATCTAAGTATGTGCACCTCATTGCCCGCTAAAATGAAGACCGTGATAACTCTATTGATATGAAATTCGATGACAAGGAAGAGGCTATCAAATTCATCAAACTTGCCCCATCAATTGTATTTATTAAGTGACACTTTCTCTTTTTATTAAATATTTTTCTTTTTAAGAATCTTTCTGGAAGAACATTCAGAGTGAAGCTTGGTATGCAAGAAGAGAACATTTTTTGATGGAAAATGATTTAATAACTTAATTTAGGAAGAAATATGAGACGTGATGACAATAACAAGAGAGACAATAGAGGTTTTAGAGATAACCAAGAATAACACCATTTTAGAGAGAATAGAGATGGGGATTACAAAAAGAGAGAGTACAAAGGAGACAGTAAGTTCTATTAGAAAGAAGGAAATGAAGATAATAGATATAAGAGAGAAAATCCCTTTACCTAAAAGAGAACTTATGATAATCGCTAAGAGGAGAAAAAGGAGGAAACTAATAACCAAGAAAAACTTCCAATTGAACCATTCAAACCAAAAGGATTCATTAACACAAAAAAAGAAGCTCAAATCTCTAAACCTATTTCTTCCACAGAAACTGCTTAAGAAACAATCGTCTGTGTTAACACAAATGCAAAAGTGCTAGAAATGGTAATCAAAAACATACTTTATGAAAGAAAAATATTAAAAAAATTATTTTTTAGCAAAAAAAAGAGGAACATCATTACACCCAGCATGCAAGTCACCATGATAATCTAAAAAATGATGAGCATCACAACCACAATGCTACTCACAATAGTAAATAAGTTGAACATCAAGCAAAAGATACACTTTAAACTGAGGTACCTGCTGTAAAAAAAGAAACCTCTAATGAGGCACCATAAAAAAAGCAAGAAGTTCATGCTTAACAGAAACACTCCCACAAAAATCAAGACAAACCAATTTATGTGCCTAAAGAAGATCTTGAGAAAAACACTTAGAAAGTTGCCAAAGTAGAGAGCAAGGCTGCCCATTAGCATCCTAAAAAATAAGAAGAGGAATGGACTATTGTAAATTTATTTATTTTTTTTGCTAACAAATTTAATATATTTACTTAGGTTACAAAGCATAAGGATACTCAAAAGAAGGATAAGCCTTAAGGAGAAAAAAAAGAAAAGCAATACATAGCCAAAAAGGTAATATTTGTTTTATAAAATAATAAAAAGTAATACAAATGATTTTTTTTAATTAGGATGATTCTGAAGTAAAGAAAGCAGTCAACTAGCAAAAACCCCAAGTTGTTTATGAAAGAAAGCAGTGAATAGAAGGCTACTATTTCCTTTATGATCAAAAATATATTCTTGTATATGTTTTGTATTTAAAGCATTTTTATCTCGTAAGATCTAAAAACAAGTTATCTAGTAATTCATTTTTCCTTGAATTTTTTCTAAGAAACAAGTTAAAATAATGATCAATGGTGAGTAAATAATTTATTTCTGTAGGATTTTACATACAACACATATTGCTTCTAATTCAATCAATAGATTCTTCTTCACGTCTTTCAATAATGGAGTGAAATATTTCTTTGACAAATTTTTCATTATCAAAAATACGTAAGATACTTGAGATCTTTATTTTTATTACCCATAAAAAATTTAATCAACGATATAAATATCTCTTCAATAGCAATTAATCAATAGTTCTAGGTTGGTGGTGATTACACTGAGAATAAGAATGGGTCTTTTAATGAACATATGAAACTAAACACAGTAATACCAAATTCAGCATTATTGCACCTATAAAATCTTTCCCAATATCACAAGCAATAATCTCGAAAATAATAATATTGTCCATTGTATTAAATAATGTTTCTTTTCATAACTTATTCAAAAAAGCATTCAAAAATTGTATGCTCTTTCTCATTTGGTTAAGAAAATAATTCCAAATAATTCAAAGAATTTTTATGCGATTTGATGAAAATTATACCTTCTTAATAAAACAAAATAAGAGATACTTAAGAGACAAATACTTTTCTTATTAAAGAATTTTGGTAAATCTTTATGTCAAATCGAAGAGATAAGCTTTCTTAAGAACTACTTGTCTTTCTAAAAAAAAATGTCAGAATAAATTATTAACTGAAATGATTGATACCTCAGCTGAGTCATCTAGATAATTCAGATTAGACGATAGTATGGATATTAGTTCGGTCTTAATATTTTAGGCTTGAATGTTCTTCTCAACTTTAGATGATACCTTGATTTAAAAATATTGAGAAAAGAAAATCTAAATGTTGGTAAACTTACTGTTTTATCGCTGCATTAGTTCAAGTATGAGATTATGAAGTCAACATTTTCAAGAATTGATAAGCCTGCCTCGAGCTTTTTTTAGTAAATTGCTTCTTCGATATTATCTGTTTCGAATTCTTCTAAATTTTTAAGATAAGCAGGGTTTTGTATTTAAGTCTCAATTAAAGCCATATTTTTCTGGTAGATTTAATGCAGTTCAAACAGGCGATCTATTTTTGTGATATCCTCTTTGAATTTGTTAATAACTCTATCTTGTTAAACTGCAGAAGTTTCTTTTAAGATGTTCTTGATAATACTGGTTATTTGCTCGTCTATTTTTTAAATCTCATCTACTTTTTTGCCTTTGATTCCTTTTTATACAAGAATTGGAAAAGCATATTTAAGCCCTTAGCTATCTACAAATTTCAAACAATTCGTTTGGTGATTCACTAATGCATAGTTTAGAACTCTGAGAGCAATCTTAGAAGACAAACCCTTTGATGAAATTAATTTCAGCATCAATTCGATACCACCATTTGCAAGGAAAGTATCTTAGTGAGCTTTCTTGACAAGTAATAAGCACAAGCAATCTGCTAGATTCAGCAATGTTTCTTTCTCTTCTTCACATGTTGGATCTTTCTTTTCATATTTCTTGAGAAAAAAATCAAAGATTTTCAATTAGTTTTCCTTTAACAAATATGAGAGTTTCTGAATAAGAAAAAATAAATTATATTTACTTTCAGGAAAGCTAGGAGCGAATCTATTCCTTTAATCTTAGTAAATATAATTTAGCTAGCTTCATTTGATAGTATTATTGGAAGGATTTCAGAGAGGTAAAGAATATTATCATCTATTACTCTCCCTGGAAGAGAAAACTCAGGATGGATTCTACTTAACGTCCATTTCAAAAAATGAGTATCTTCGACTAAATCTTTAATAAACTCTGGCTTCATTTCAAGCATTCCTTCTAATATTCCTTTAATAATAAAATAAAAATGAGTATCCAACATTATACAATACAATTTTCTAAGTTTGTAGGATAAAACAATAAGTTTGAAGTGTTAGATTGCTGTCATTGTAGTAAATGCTTTTTTCAAATTCGCAACAAATAATTAAATCTTTGTTACCTAAAAGTTTATGAACAGCTTCATATCCATCTTTTTGTTTTTCATCTAGACGCTAGAGATTTCCTGTAATAGCTTCAAAAAATTTCCCCTTTACAGCCTTTTAGTACAATTGAAGGAGACTACTAAGGTAAGTTTCATCAACTTCCATTGTGAAAACTTCATGGAAAAAACCAATTGTATCATTTACAATATCTGTGTTTTCATGGTATAGCAGTTCAATAAGATTTGTTAGAGCAGATGACTCAGTAAAGACCTTGACCAATCCAGGGTAAGCACTAATAGAATTAAACTGTCTTATAATTCCATCTAAATCAACTTCAGATTCCTCAAATTTCTCTGGTTTAGATGAAAATTATGCTCTCATTTCTTCGTTTTTTTTCTTTTTAATCGCAAGCTAAGAAATCAACTTAATTAGTATGCCTTCATCGAAGGCTAAGTCCTCTTTTTAAGCTTGCTATGTAAAAATAATGTGTGAAAAAATGCTAAATTATAAAATCACTACCTAATCTATTAGCTCTTCGATTTCATGAGAATTCAGATTCTCTAAAAACTGAGTGTGCTTTTTGTCATAAATCTCTTCGTCGTCTTCGTCTTCCTCCTCTTCTTCTTCTTTTCTTTCATATTCCATTTTCTTTTATTTGTAAGGTAGTTTTTCATAAGAATCTTAGCTCATTTCTTTATTTCTTTTCTGTCTAGCTGATTTTGTGATTTTGGAAATTTGATCAATTTAAAGATTAATAAAAAACAATGATTATTTTTTTGTTATCTCAAACAGTTGGCATTGAAATGAAAATGAAAGATTGAATAAGTGAGAATTAAAAAAATATGTTAAAAAGGATTATCACAATCACATTAAGAAATTATTATTTTATTTCCAAATTCACAGATTAACTTCAATTAACATAGGAATTATTTTTATTTAAAATTAATGAAAAAACAAAAAATATAA